>ERZ773037.458-NODE-458-length-22261-cov-5.389624_pt1 | contig 22261 bp, 20 predicted proteins | sample MGYA00511466_ERZ773037 | MGnify/ENA primary metagenome ERZ773037 (study PRJEB29015, sample SAMEA2738146) | human oral metagenome | biome: human oral; feature: human-associated habitat; material: saliva | place: China | collected 2202 ... | reverse complement strand
GGTAGATGTCGGCCGGCACATAGCTCACGCAGGGATTATAGCTGTCATCGTAGACAAAGTTCTCGATGTACTCGCTCATATCAATCGTGAACAGATATTTTCCCTGCAGCACGCAGGCGCCGACCGGATCCGTCTCCGCGCTCTCGATGCTACCGGCGGCAAAGAGCTTTCCGTCCGCATCCCGCCAGAGCACAAACGCGGGCGCCGAGCTCTCAATGTCATAGCCGTAGAGACTACCGAGCTGCTCGCCGACCTTGATGTCCGCGAGAAACTCCGCGCGGGTATCGTAATTCCGGTACAGGTTCCAGCTTTTGTTGTACTCCCAGTCGCGCACTTCTTCATCGTTCTTGCTGCAGAAGACCGGCACCGCATAGAATTCCGTACTCTGGTCAAAGGATTTCGGCACCGGCACCAGATGTACATCCGTCATGCTGCGCACTTCCATGCCGTTGACGTTTTTGGTCTGAACCTTAAAGATAAAGAGCTGATTCTCCATGAACGCCTCGAAATTGTCGATGCGCGCATCATCTCCCGCGTAGATGTCATCCGAAAAATCCGGCAGCAGATTTCCGAAACCCGTGACAAACGAAGTCGCGGCATCCGGCAGGAGCAATGTCTTTACATTATACTGAATGATATTCATGCGGTTAATGAAGATAGAGCTGCGCCCCGACTGATCATACCGCGCCAGACGTCCGATGTATTCCCGATAATTCTTGTTCATTTCCGTTTCATCTCCTCGATTGCATTTTTCAAGTTACCGATGCTAAGTACCTTAAGGCTTGTGTAGGGTTTGAGTTTCAGCTTGTCCGCGTAGCTCATGGTTCCGCTTACATTCCAGATTTCTTCGTATTCTTTCCAGGGCAGTTTCTCTAACCCCGTCAGATCCGAGCGAAGATCACAGTTTAAATCCTCTGCCTCCTCGCTGATATCCACGCGTGAGAAGATTAAAATTTTCGGGAGCTTGCTCTTTTCCCTGAGCTGCTTTTCCTCATACTTTTTCAGTAATTCCAGTCGCTTTTGCAGCTCCTGTTTCTCATCTTCCGCAGCCTTTACTTTGTCCATCGCCTCGCGGACCTTTTCTTCCCGCACTGCGAGCTCCTTTTCGAAATCGGACCTAAGCTCCTCTTTTTCTGCCTCAAGGCGCCGTACCTGCTTTTCGAGATTTCGCTTTTCTCCCTGCTCATTGTCGAGCTGTATGCGAAACTCCTGCTTGGCCTCTTTGCTCTGCTTTTTATAAGCCTGGAACTCCTGCTGTAACGCTGCCAGTTGCTGTTGGAGCACCTCTATCTTTCCCTGTAAAGTCGTTTCGTCCACGTCTTCCTCCTGCTTTCTTGTTTCCGTTTCTGTTGTCTGTCCTGTGCTGTCTGTTTCCTTTGGATCCGTCAATATCGCACCGGAGACATCCGCCTTCACCTCCTTGTAATACAGCTCCTGTAACGCAGTCTCAAACTCGGGCGATCGGTCTATCTGCTGATAGATAATCGGCAGCGGCATCAAATGCGCCCGTTTCAACGAGTAGCCCGGCAGCGTACAGCCCGCGCTCTCAAAGAATTGCTTCAGAATACGCTGCCGCTCCGCAACCGGCGTCTGTTTCAGCTGGTCTTTGAAGACCTGCCGATTCACAAGTGCTGGTTTCGATGGCTTCTTTTTACTCAACTTGTTGTGCCTCCTTCTCTTCGGTATACACCCATTCTGCTTCAATTTTCCACAGAATGCAATTCCCACATTTGTCAAATTTTACATATCTTTTTTGGTCTAATCTCCTATTTTCGATATGTATCAGGTATGCTTCCACAAATTTTCACCGTAAAACCAGACAATTCTTACATGTATCAGAAAAATAAACTTATTTTTGATTGACATCACTTCATAATTTCTGTATAGTACGGTAGTTCGTTTTTGAGAGGACAGAGAAAGAGGGTAGCGACAGATGTGTCGCCGCCCTCTTTTTTTGTAGCAATCAGCCGAACTCTCGCAGAGATATCAGAAAATAGATTGCCTATGCAAAAACTTTTCTTGAACATTCGAAGTCAACAAACCCTCAACGGACTCCTGTTTGACAATAACTTTCTCCGATTGACGCAGACCGTTCCGCTCTATCAGAGCGGAGCCAATCAACTTCTTAACAGATATCGCCACTCGCCGCAGCAAAAACAGGCTTTACAGGCGTTCCGTTATGTGCTAAATGGTTACTATACGCAGTTATCATCCTATGTGAGGTGTAAACATGTTTCGATTTTGGACCGTGCAACACAAATCTGTCCTCGATGTAGTAGAAATGAATGGCTACTATCAAGCCGATATTTCTAAGAGTCCCTTTGTGATTCAAAGCCCGCCCCTGGAAGAACTGTACCGCTTCCTGTTGGATTCTTTCAACAAAACAAATGATTTCCGTTTGAACGGCCTGATTTTCGGCTTTGCTTACCGAAGAGATTCCCAAATCTGTTCCTTTCAAAATATCCATGAATTCGCAGCTTTTGTGCGGCAGAAGAGGAATGCCATCGCCACTCTGTGGAGAAAACTTTGCAGCGAAGATTATGTCGTCATGTGCCTGGACTATCCGGAGGATTCTTTTAACCCGCTCTTTATCGATATCAATGACTTCCAGTTTCTCATGCCGCCTATTACAATTCTTCACCCCTATAGCTACGAGTCTATTGCCAGAATCGTAACGGACATCCGTCATGCACGCATCTCGTCCAGTGAGTTTCCCAGTTATTTGATACAGGCACATCTACCGGTGATTCATGAAAAGAATATTACCGAGATGTATCATATGTTTTCCTTGGATGCATAAGCACAGCCTTGAAACATGCCTTGCTTTCTACAAAGAGTCCGCCGGACCATACTCTCGTATTGTCCGGCGGACTCTTTTCATTGCTTTTCTGTTTTTAATGCTTCGCCTTACGCGCTCTCTTCCTCGTCGAGCAGGTTGGTCATGCTCTTTAAGCCTGTCACAATGGTGGAGCCGTTGTGCAGGAGTGCGCCGGTCGCAGGCGGCAGAATACCGCCGACACCGAGCGCTATGAGCAGCGCGTTGAAGCCGATGATGAAGTTGTAGTTCGAGTGAATGCGGCGCATCAACGCCATGCTGAGCTTCCGGAGGAAGACCAGCTCGCGCAGATTATCGGCCGCAATCGTGACATCCGCGACCTCGCGCGCAATCGCCGCGCCGTCCGAAATCGCAATGCCGACATCCGCCTCGGAAAGCGCCGGGGTATCGTTCACACCGTCGCCGATCATGATGACCTTGCGGCCCGCCGCGTGTTCCTTCCGCACAAACTCTGCCTTGGTGCCCGGCAGAACTTCCGCGTGGAATTCGTCGAGGTGCAGCTGTGCGGCCACGGCCGCCGCTGTCTTCTCCGCATCGCCGGTCATCATGCAGATCTTCGAAATACCGAGTTTCCGCAGACCGTCGATAATCTCCGGCGCCTCCTCACGAATCGGGTCAAAGATGCAGATGACCGCGCAGAGCTTGCCGTCGATTGCGAGGTAGAGTTTCGAGTACTCATCCGGCAGCGCTTCGAGCTTCTTCTCGTCGCGCTTTAAGAGCTTGCACTTCTCATCCTCAAAGACAAAGTGATAGGAGCCGATAAAGGCTTTCTTTCCGTCAATCTCGGAGGCAATGCCGTGTGCGACCACGTACTGCACCTTGGAGTGCATCTCCTTGTGGCGGATGCCGCGCTTCTTCGCCTCTGCGACGACCGCATTGGCAATCGAGTGCGGATAATGTTCCTCCAGGCAGGCTGCAATCTTCAGCGCCTCGGATTCCTCCATGTCGCCGAAGGTCTCAATGTGCATGACAGTCGGCGTCGCGCGGGTCAGCGTGCCGGTCTTATCAAAGACAATCGTATCGGCCTCTGCAATCGCCTCCATGAACTTTCCGCCCTTCACGGAGATCTTTCGATCACCCGCCTCGCGGATGGCGGAGAGCACCGAGAGCGGCATCGAGAGCTTCAGCGCGCAGGAGAAGTCGACCATCAGGAACGCCAGGCCCTTTGCCACATTTCTTGTGAGCAGGAAGGTCAGCGCCGCGCCGCCGAGCGAGTACGGCACCAGGCTGTCCGCAAGGTGGTAGGCTCTCGCCTCGGTGTTGGACTTTAACTTCTCGGACTCCTCGATCATCTTGACAATCTTGTCGTAGTGACCGCTGCCCTTTGCCTTTGCGACCTGAATCACGCACTCGCCTTCTTCGACAACAGTGCCGGCATAGACATAGGCACCCGCGTGCTTCTCGACCGGCACGGATTCGCCTGTCATCGAAGCCTGGTTCACGGTCATCTCGCCCTCGAGCACCGTGCCGTCGAGCGGAATCACGTTCGAGGTGCGAACCACAATGCGGTCGCCGACCTGTACATCCTTCACATCGATCAGGACATCGGCGCCCTCGGTCTTCATCCAGACCTTCTCGACCTGGAGGCTCATGGCGCGCGCCAGATCGCCGACCGACTTCTTGTGCGTCCACTCCTCGAGAATCTCACCGAGCTCTAAGAGGAACATGACCGAAGAAGCCGTGTCAAAGTCACTGCGGAGAATGGATGCCGTGATTGCGGTCGCATCCAGCACCGGTACTTCGAGACCGCGCGTCAGCAGGCAGCCGAGGCCGTGCACCACATAGCGGAGACTCTTGACCGTTGTCCAGACCGCGCGCACCGGCGCCGGCAGGAGCAACATGGTCGCCGCACGTCCCACAACCTTCCAGAACAGCTTGTCCTGGTAGTGGCGTGTCAGCGCGCGTCCGCTGTCTTCGGGCACTAACGAGAGCGCGTATTCATCCTGGTATGAAAAACCACAGAGAGCGTCTAAAAGCCGCTCTCTGTGGTCCGCCTCCCGATTGTACTTCACAATTGCGTCGCCTGTCCGCTCGAAGATCTTGACATCTTCCACAAAGGGCAGGTCACGCAGGTAGTACTCCAGAATATCCGCCTCGCCGAGGGACATACGCGTCCCCGCGAGGTGGATACGCATTACGCGTCTGGATTCGTGGCGTATCGTATATCTCATGCTTCCGTCGCTGCCTCGTGCTCCTCAACCAGAGCCTTTGCCTCCTGGTAAGCTCTCTCCGCATCCGCTGCATAACGGCGCTCGTTCAGATCCTTTGCATCCTCATAGATGTCATCGCAGTTCTCGCGAAGCGTGGAGACGGTCTTCATCACGCAGTCCTTGCCGCGGAGCACCGCTGCGGTTGCGTGCGTGTAAGCGCACTTCGCGTCTCTCGACTTCAGAATTGTGATACCTGCCGTACCGAACACCGTACCACCGATAAACAGACCAAGCTTAAACAGCTGCTTTGTACCAAACATCATTCTTACCTCCTAAGTTGAAATTCATTGTCTATAGTTTAGCGTCTTTTTCGGAAAGTGCAAAATAAACTTATTTTGAAATCTCTAACAGCGCTTAGTGCAAATATCGCGGCAAAATATTCGCAAGAAGTAACAGGCCGGACAAAATCACCAAGACAAAGATATGCAAACGATAGCTTAAGCTAACATAACCCACATACTCGCGAATCAGGGCATTCAGCGTATAGTACCACTTGGTTTTTGCCCCGAACCCCTTGCACGGAAGATGCATCCGTCGCGCGATCAGCAAGGCCCGGAACACATGATAACTCGTCGTCACCACGGCAACACGCGGATGAGTTCGCTCCATCAGTTCTCTGGAATATTCCAGATTTTGTCTCGTATTTCTCGATTGTTTTTCGACCAGTATTTTTTCCGGCGGAACCCTCCTTGACAGCGCATAACGCGCCATGGCCTCGCCCTCCGTGATATCTTCTCCCGGCCCCTGCCCGCCCGACAGAATGAGCAGTGCTTTCTTATTCTTTTTTAGAAGGGCAATGCCGCGGTCCAAGCGCGCCGCGAGCAGCGGTGTGACACGCTCTCCCCGGATGCCCGCGCCCAGCACGACAATATAGTCGAAGTTCTGATTGTCCCGCCGGTGAATCAGATTCAGCAGGGCGGATATGGCATAGATTGCAAAGAGCAGCAGTCCGTACACAATCCAGAGCCCAACAATCGCATAGATCATGCGGCCCGTGAAGTTACTCTGCCAATCGCCGAGCTGCGGCCAGAAAACCAGATAGGCAAAGAGTAAGATTGCAAAGAGCAGTGACAGCAAGTTCTGCGGGCGCAGTCCTTCGCGCCGCAGCACCTGTATGCCCTGAATGAAAAAGGTGAGCACCAGAAGCAACGGAAACAGCACGACCGCCAGCATGAAAAGAATCATGAGCAGCCAAAGCAAAAAACGGATCGGCGTATGCGCCTGCAGCCAGTCCGAATAGCGGAATATCAGCAGCAGGAACAGGATGCCGAGCCCCGCAAGCGCGAACAGAAAGCTAACCCCGCTCCAGAGCGTGCGCGGCTCTTTCACCATCACATAGATAAAGATTCCGATCAGCAGCAGCGAAAACAGCTGAATGCCGCGCAGAATCAGAAGTTGTGTGTTCGGATTCAATCATTCACCTCCTACCGGAATAGATTTCTTGAATTGCTTCAGAATAGCATAAACCCCGCTTCTCCCGCCAGTTCCAATTCGAAATCACTTGTTATCATCCAAAAGCTATACCTCTTATAGACTTATGCTTACACAAGTTTGAGAAACTCTCGCACCGCCCGCGACATGTAGCGATTCCGGCGGAAATAGAAATTGACTTCGCGCACGGCCTCCCGCGCGTTCAGCTTGTAGAAGCAAAGGTTGGTATCGTCGGGAACATGTTTAATCAAAACATCGCCGTTGAACGAAATGCCCATGCCGTAGCAGGAGAAGTTATAGGCTGTCACCTGCTGCTCCGGCTCAAGCCGCAGTTTCGGCGAAAATCCGGCCTCATGGCAGAGCCGGTCCGCCCGCTCTCTCGTGTCATTGCCCTCGCGGAGCAAAAGAAAGCGCTCCTCCCGGAATTCCTGCAGCGGCACCGGGGGAATGCGGGAATTTAAGTGCGCGTTGCGCTTGATATCCTCTGCGGTCAGCGCGTAGTTCCGCACTCTCTCATTGACCGCAAGCGCCTTCGGCACCGTGAGAAGGAGATGCTCTTCGCGGAAGAACTTTTTCTCATAGGCTGCGGCATTCAGCTCGGTGTTGTCAATCAGCAAATCCAGAGAGCCGTCCGAGAGCCTCTCCTTCAGTTCCGAGGTCACGGCCTCCACGAGCTCTATGTGAATCTGCGGAAACTGCTCGGTGAACTGGGAGACCAGCGGTGGCAGCGCATACGAGGTGAAAACATTGGTCCCGCCGATCGAGACCGCCCCGTTTTGCAGGGCGTTCCGGTCGTGCACATAGGTCGCAAAGCCGTTTTCCACGTCGAGAATCAGTTCGACCGCGCGGATATATTCCCGCCCGAGATCGGTGAGACCGATCGGATTCGTGCTCCTGTCAAAGAGCGGCGCGCCGAGCCGCTGTTCGGTCTTTCGGACCGCATTGCTGAGCGAGGGCTGGGAGATAAAGAGTTTCTTTGCCGCACGGGAGAAACTCATCTCCCGGTATACTTCATAGACATAGCGCATGCCCTGAAACATATCTTCGCCTGACATTTTTCTCCTTTTTATACTTTTTATCTGTCGACTGTCACATTTCTTTTTTCGAATATCTTATATCACTTTATTGATATTTGTGAATAGTATAGCGCTCTGTTAGACTGGAGACAAGCACTTCAAAAAACCTATTTAGGGAGGTTTTACCATGACGGAAGTAAGAGAAGGGTATCGCCTGGAGCACGATTCGATCGGTGAAAAAGAAGTCCCGATTGACGCCTATTACGGCGTGCAGACGCTCCGCGCACATGAGAATTTCAACATCACCGGGCTCAAGATGCATCCGGAGCTCATTGTCAGCGTTGCCCAGATCAAGAAGGCCGCTGCCATCACGAACTTTGAAGTCGGCGAGCTCTCGAAGGAGCGCGCAAGCGCAATCGTCAAAGCCTGCGACGAAATCATCGACGGCAAGCTGCACGACCAGTTCATTGTCGACCCGATTCAGGGCGGCGCCGGCACCTCTCTCAACATGAATGCCAATGAAGTCATCGCAAACCGCGCCATCGAGATTCTCGGCGGCACCAAGGGCGACTACAGCATTGTGAACCCGAATGACCATGTGAACTTCGGCCAGTCGACCAACGACGTGTTCCCGTCCTGCGGCAAAATGGCGGCTCTCACGCTGCTCCGCCGCGCGCAGATTCAGCTGAAGCGCCTCGAAAAGGCCCTGCTCGAGAAGTCCGATGAGTTCGACGCTGTCATCAAAATGGGCCGCACGCAGCTCCAGGACGCCGTGCCGATTCGTCTCGGCCAGGAGTTCCACGCCTATGCGAGCGCCATCGGCCGCGACATTCGCCGCTTTGACAACGCAAAAGAAGAAATCCGCTCCCTCAACATGGGCGGCACCGCAATCGGCACCGGCTTAAACGCAGATACGACCTACTTCCACCGCGTCGTCAAGAACATGTCGACGATTACCGGCGAGGAACTCGTGCAGAGCTACGACACCATCGACGCGACCCAGAACCTCGACAGCTATGCGATGGTCTCGGGTATCGTGAAGAGCTGCGCCGTGAACCTCTCGAAGATGTGTAACGACCTTCGCCTCATGTCCTCCGGACCGCGCACCGGCTTTTGCGAGATCAACCTGCCCGCAAAGCAGAACGGCTCCTCCATTATGCCGGGCAAGATTAACCCGGTTATCCCCGAGGTTGTGAACCAGGTCGCATTCAACATCATCGGAAACGATGTGACGATTACCATGGCGGCAGAAGCAGGTCAGCTCGAGCTGAACGCATTTGAGCCGATTATCTTCTACAACCTCTTTGAGTCCATCCAGACCCTCAGCAACGCAGTCCAGACCCTCGTGGACAACTGCATCGTCGGCATCACGGCAAACGAAGAGCACTGCCGCGAGATGGTCGAGAGCTCCATCGGCATCATCACCGCCATCTGCCCCTATGTCGGCTACGAGACGGCAGCGAACATCGCAAAGGAAGCGCTCCGCACCAATCAGTCCGTCCGCGAGCTGATTCTGCAGAAGAAGCTGCTCTCCGAGGAGCAGTTAAAGACCATCCTCGATCCCTATACCATGACGAAGCCCGGTATCCAGGGCAGAAATCCGGCGGATTTACTCTCCGACTGAGTGTCCCCCGCAAACAACGCATACAAAAAGCGCTCTGTAGCGATGCAGAGCGCTTTTCTTTGCCGAAAGTGATTACCACTGGGAAATCAGGTAGATGAGACCCGATCCGAACATATCCGCCATCGAGTGAACCAGCACAATCGGGAGCAGGTTCTTGATGAACTTGTGGTAGGAAACATAGTAGAGCAGACCGAAGAAGATACCGATGATGAGCGCCGAAGCCATACCCTGGTAGGTGTGGAACGAAGCGCGGATAATCGTCGAGAACACCAGGGTGCCCCACTTGTACTTCTCCTGCACGGTGCCGAGCAAACCGAGGAAGTAGAACTCCTCATAGAACGCGTTCAGCAGCGCGTAAATAATCGCGACCTTGGAGAGCGCCGCAAACTTCGGGAATACCGAGAGCAGGTTGATGTGGCTCAGGCTCTCCGCCGAGAAGTAGTTGTAGCCGTTGTCGAAGATCAGATACAGAATGTCTGCGCTGAGGCCCATGATGATGAAGAGCACTAGGTACTGCGGGATAATCTTCCAGTTCAGCTTGAACTTGACCTGCTTAAAGTCAAAGTTCCGGATAAAGAGGTAGATGAAGACAATCGCCAGCATGGTCGCCTGATACCTCAGGTTACTGGAGTAGGCGGCTCCCTCGGTTGCCACATCTGTTGTTGTCTCCGCGACCTCCGTTGCAGCTTCCGTGACCGCTGTCGCAGCCGCCTCAACAGCCGGTTTCAGGGTCGCGAGGTACATCTGCGTGGAGATGACAATAAACTTCCCGAAGAGAATCAGGGTGATGATGATGACATCAAACCATCTGAGGTTTTTTGTCTTCTCTCTCGGGAGGATAATGTCGCGTATGTTCATGCTAAGTTACCCCCTTTGTGATTTTAAGTGTCCTCATTATAGCAAGGACAACATAAACTTACTACCCCATTTTAACAGATGCCGAATTTTGCACAGAAAGTACCCCAAACTTATCAGGAATTTGCACACAATTCAGATTCTGTCTCTTCCGGAACAGAAAAAGCGCCGCACTGTGGTGATATCCACAGTGCGGCGCTCTCTGTCCGCTTTCGTCTCAAAGCTGTGCGTCCAGCTTCTCCTCCAGTGCCTGCTGCGGCACTGCACCGATCACGCGATCCACAACCTTGCCGTCCTTGATGATGACAAAGTTCGGGATACTCATGACCTGAAACATCTGTGCAAGCTCCGGCTCATCGTCCGAGTTGACCTTGCCGACCTTGACCTTGCCCTCGTACTTCTCCGCGAGCTTCTCAACCACCGGCGCCATCATCTTGCAGGGGCCGCACCAATCCGCGTAGAAGTCAATGAGCACCGGCTCCTTGGACTCCAGAACTTCCTTCTCAAAACTATCTTTTGTGAAACGATATTCCATCGCACTACCTCCTTAGGGTTTGATTTTGTGCATAAAATCAATAACTACTCCTATTTTGCCAGAGTCAGTGCCAGATGTCAAGCCTTCTCAGAGACCGAATTCCGCCGGATCAAGCGTCACCGTTCCGTCTTCCCGGACAAAGCAGGGAATGCCGACATAACCACCCTCTCTGACCGGTCGGAATGCCTCCTCGCGGTCGCGAAGCTGTAAAAATGCCTTCAGATAGGCCACATGCTCGCCGATATTGATAATTTCAAACTCGCTCTCTCTGCCGCTCGCCTTGATCTTTTCCGCGACTTCCGCGCAATCCGGGCAGCTCGGCATCCCGTACACCTTAATCATTCTGCTTCTCTCCTCCCTGCTGAAAATGTCTCTTTGCAAATTCCATATCCTGCACAAACTCGGCGGTGCCGAGATAGTTGCCCTCCGCATCCCGCACGGCGCGGTAATTGACCAGCATAGTCTTTCCGCCCTTCTCGGCCCAAATCGAGACACTGCTCTGCCGTCCCGCGCGGAACTCTCCGATAATCTGACGCACCAGCGGCTCTACCTTCGGCGGATGGCAGGAGAACACTTCGCGGTCCAACGCCATCTTCGGGCGCTTAAACGCCTTCTGCCCCTCGTTCTCGTTGAAATAGCGGTTGATGTTGTCGGCGTCGACAAAGGTGATTTCCATCGGAATCGTATTCAACAGCCACTCAAGCTGATCCAACTTCAGGTGGCCGCCCGGCATCACGATTTCACCGACAAAGGACGAGCTGCGGCGCTTTGTCTCGGTTGTATCGACCGCAACCTGCACTTCCGTCTCCTTTGCCGCCGGCTTATCTTCCTCTGCCGCTTCATAGACCTTGCTCACGACGCCGAGGCAATTCTCATAGTCCTTGGAATCGCGGTAAATCTGCTTCCACTCATCCTCCGTGAAATTCACGGCGCAAATCGGGAAGAGAATGTTGGTCTCCTTGTAAATCATCTCGTCCGCGCGCTGCACGACAGCCTCTGCCGCCGCCTTCCAGGCATCGTCCTCGACCTCTGCCTTATCAAGGCGCCCCAACTCATCGCGGATTTCATCGTCCACCGTCCACATCACGGAGGATGGACCCGTCACATCATATTTTACCTTTAAAAGCGGATAGAGCAAGTCGCCCTTCTTTGCGTAGTGCACCGTGACCTCGCGGATTGCGTGCACCGCATCCTTTAAGGAGACGCCGAGTTTTGCCGCATCGCGGAAGCTCTCGATGCGCTGTGAGAGCGCCTGGTTTTCCCGTGTCAGGGTCTCGAGCGGATGTCCCGGAATCGCAATCAACTTTGCAGCGAGCGCATTCTTGTCGCCGTACTGCGCCTGCTGCTCCGCCTTCTCGTGGTCGGCAATGCGAATCATCGACGCCGCGACTTCGCGCTCGGCATTCGCAATCCGCTCTTCCTTGGTTGCCCCGTGGAACAGTGCCGAGTGAATGTCGCAGAGCTTCTGCACTTCCTCGAGCGGCATGCCGTCCTTCATGAGCTGCTGCTCCGCCTGCATGATTTCGGACGCCTCGACCGAGTGGAACTCTTTCCGGAAATCCTCCCGCACCGTGTCGAGCGATTCACCCTGACTGAGACGCGTGAGATAGCTCTTCAATGCCTCCGCTCTCTCCGGCTTTGCATTCGGAAAATTGTACTGCGCAGTCGGCGGCACCGGCGGCTTGACAGGGGCAGTCGGCGGCGTGGGAGACGTCGGCGGCACCGGCGCGCCGTCGGCTCCGCTCACCTGAAAGCCCTTCTCCTCAAAGGCCTTCACAATCTTCTCCATCGGGATGCCCTTCATGCGGGAGCCCTTCGGCACCGTCATCACCTTACCCGCCGAAGCCAGAATCTCCGGCTCCGTGATCTCCTTGAAGCCGACACTCGCCATAATCTCCTTGAATTCCGGGTACTCCGTTGCGAGCTCGTACACTGTTTTTCTGAAATCTATGATTTTATCCATGGATATGCCTCCAAAGTGGTTTGTTCGTCCTTACCGTTCCACTATAGCATATCTCCCGCAAAAAACCGTGATTACGGCAACAAAAGCTGAAATTTCATCTCCCTACGTCCGGTACAGCGCCATTTAGCCCCGTCACGCCTTTGCCTGCCGCATGAGCGGCAGCGCCGTCTAAATTCAACTTATAATAATGGGCGTCAAAATAGGTTTCTTCTCCCCACTTTTTATAGCGCGTCTTTCTGTCCTCCGCAAACCCGAATTTGCGAAGCAGCGCGATTGAAGGGAGATTCGCGTCGGCCACTTCTCCCGTAACGGACTTCCCGCCTTTTGCTTTCACCCAGCGAAGGATGGCATCGACCATCTCGGTTCCGAGGCCTTCTCTCCAGTATTCCTTTGCAATGCAATACCCAATATCATAATTCCCGTTTTCGGGGAATATACAGCAAGTCCCGACAGGCATCCCATCTGCTTTTCGTTCGGCAAGCAGATAATATCCCTCCGGATTGTCCTCCATCTCGTCGACACATTTGAGATACGCTTCGTCCATATTCTCACGAACAGGATCACTCATGTACTTTCCGTTTTCTCTGTCACCCCACAGAGATAAGGTAAAGTCTTTGTCGGATTTCCGCCAAGAACGAAGCCTCAATCTTGGCGTTTCCGGATTTTTGATAAGAAGCATTGTGTACGGTCCTCCTATTGGTTGCGCAATACGAAGCTCATAGGGCTTCCCTCCCCTTTCGGCGTCAATGTATCTCCGTAAACCGCATACTTTCCCCGCATGTATCTGGTCAGGGCTGTGTCCAATTCCTTTTGGCTCGGCTTGCGGTGATAGTCCTGCCAGCTGAAATAGGCCGCAAGAACGCCCAGTCCAAGGATTACTTTGGGGAGATAGCCGAGCAGGAGACGTCGTTTCCACCGGGGACTCTTTTTGTGCTCTTGCTGCATTCCTCGTCCTCCCTTGCGACTTACATCTCTGATCGCTCGGCTTAATTTACCGCAATTCGGTTGCAACACTCGCAGAAAGCTGTCTCTGCTTCCTGACAGCGGCGCATATAGGTTCCGAGTGCTTCCCTGTGATGCAGTTGTTGTGCCCGCCAGCGGTTTATGATCCCCGTCATTTCGTCAAGCCCGTCATGCGACACCGAGACATAGCGAAGCCCGGAAAGCGTATGCCGGAGTTCGCCGATATCGCTTAGAATGTAATTGCACTGCAAAGCCATCTCTTCACAGTTCTGCATAGACTCTCCGGCATCCGCATAAGAGATACCGACTTCTCCCCGGTAAGTACTGCTGTTGTCTGCCGGTTCCTTCGCGAGGAAGCCCTCTGTATCAAACAACTTTGCTGCCTCTCCTGCTGCGCTCCCCGCGGGAAGACACGCAAACTGTGCCTGTAATCCCTTCTCCAGGCGTGCCGCATAGTGCAGCAGAATTTCTTCGGTCTCGCGCGCATCGTAAAGAACTCGCTTGGCAAGCGCAAACAGCGGACGCTTACCCGGCATATCTGATTTGAGCTCTTCCAGTGTGGAAATTCCGCAGGTTTCCAAAATGCATGACTCCAGCGCTGCTTTGTCACGCTTTAAGCTATCAACGCCTGCCTGAATTTCCGCCGTATGCTGTTTCCGCAAAAGTTCAGCCAGTTTCCAAGGATACTGTGCCCCGGCCGGAATCCAAAAGAGCGGATAGCAACTCTCCTCACAGCTTCCGATTGTCTGATCTACACTTCGGCAGACATAGGTAACATTCTTGCTCAGCGCAAGAGAGGGCGGCGCCTGGAATCTCAAAAGTCCGGGATATCCACCTCTGCTCATGCACCCCGAAATCGGATCTGACACCTGCTTAAACGGATAATTCAGATTGCAAAACACCCTATAATCATCCAAATAATACGCTTGTGTGACATTCATCCACGCGGATTTCACCCAATCACAAGCTCCTGTAATTGCTTCACTATACGCCTCGATTCCAAACTGAAGCATACCGATGGTACAGCGATTAAATGTCTGATCATGGCGTATCATCGGCAATCCGCCTTCATCCCGATAGAATGAGTTCGGCCTTATACCGTCATTGTCAGCCAGTTGCTTCGCTGCCTCCAATTTTTCTACTATGAATTTGCTCATAGATTGACTCAATACCCCCGGCAATCCAATAACGCATCCGATTCCTTCCCGATAAAAATCCAAAGATTTATTCCAGGCATCCCCCGCTTCATTCAAACCGTTCTGTATGTCTTTGGGAAGCATCCTTTTCAGTTTTAGTACGATCTCCCCGGCTCCTGCTGTCCATCGCTCAAGCGGATGCTCCTTTGAGTAACTTTCAGAATAATATCGATAGGCAGAAAAATGTAACAGCGGAATAATGTCAGGAAGAAATTTCATTGTTCTCCCGCCGAGTTTGAGGTGCTCAATAAAATTATAATTATGCGGTAGTGAGTTTGCGTGAAATACTTGTATCAGCGCCATTGTGGGGTGCATGAGATCAGCCCGCTTGTCCGGCGGGAGTTTCATCAGTTCATCCGAAACAACCTTGGCATATTCGGCCCAATTCCCTTCCTTTTCTACTTTCTCCTGTAACCTCACGCTCCCGTCTCCGTCGATATGGAGCAGCCGAAATGCATAGTGATATGCCATTACATTTGCATTCCGGTCATTATCTACTTCCGGCACATCTAAGGCCATCTGATTTCGCGCAAAATATCCTCGCTGTTCTGTATATCCGATTCCGTGTACAATATCATTATCGGCATAGATACTATATATATCATTGCGCATCTCTTCTACTTTTTCCGCGCCCCAGTGTTGCACAAGCTCATCCCAATGCTCCGGCGGAATTCCCGGCGCATCAAACGCATAGCAGCGCGTATTCTGCAATTCCGGAAAAACTCCCTTTGCGGTAACCGCACGTTTCCCTCCCTGTGAATGCGCGCTGAGGACCAGTTTATTCTCTTGCATGAACTGCCTGCAAACCCGGGCAGTCTCATCATCTCCTTCTTCGATTTGCCGTAAGGTATCCTGCACGTTCAATAAACTTGCTCTGTCAAGCGGAGAAATCCGCTCGTAAGTAAATCCGTCCTTTTGGAAATGACCGGTACAGTCACTCTCCATATTTGCATTGTCACTCCAGGCTGCTCTCGGCGTCCCGCGAAATACCATGCTCACGCCTTCTTTGATTCCCTGTCTTTCACTACCTTTGTAAATAAAAACCGCAGCTGAAATTGCCTTTGCGTCTGTGATAGAGTCTGCTTCCTGCCGCGTGACTCCGTGCGCAATCAGGTCATTGGTATTTTTGTTGAAACTTGCATAGTGTATTGTCGCATTGCCGATATCGGAGATACCGGATTCCTCTTTGAGGCAGGCTTCCAGAAGTGTCAAATCATTTATATCAATATTATAGGGATTTCCACTGTCATAGGAAATTCTTGCCTCTTTGACAACATCACTAATAGTTGCCCCTTGCTTTTTGATTTTTAATTTAGGAACAGGAAGATACAAAACTTCATTGTATACTACCTGCTGCATATATTCCTTTTCCTTGACCCAACCCTCATTTTCTTTATTCTTCATCTTTTACCTCGGATAATCACATCATCGTCTCATACTACACATGCATCTATTTCCCATCTCTCAAGGTATAAACCGAAAAATCGCTCTTATTCTTTTCCCAGGCAAATATTATATATTTCTTATAGGAATAGGGATCTTCATCCATCCAATATCCTTTCAAATTTCGTTTTTTATAATCCTCCTCATCCATGTAATATATTATCCCATCAACTCCGTATTGCTCTATCTTTAACATTCTCAATAATTCTCGCATATCTCCCTCTATCATCTCCGAATTTCGAACCACACAAATGCTGATATCACTGAAGGGAATATGCTCCAAGTGCTGACTGATTGTCCCAACCGCAGTCGGATTTAGGTTCCTCCAAGGTGCTGCTTCAACTTTCATGACCAATTCATAAGTTCCCGGCTCATAGATTCGATCAAAGATCTCCCGGAACTTTTCTTCCGCCTGATTGCGCAATACAAAGCTCATATAGTTGTCACGCAGCGTATTCTTCTCATAATCATAGTCAAGGACGATTTCTTCTTTTTCTTCTTTCTTCGGAAACTTCTCGGAAGTAAACGCGAGTTCATAGGTATTGCTGGTCGAATAGAAAATATCACTCGCCAGATACGTTACACTTCCCTCTCCCTTCGGTGTCAGGGTATCTCCGTATATCGCATACTTTCCCCGCATGTATCTGGTCAGGGCTATGTCCAGTTCCTTTTGGCTCGGCTTGCGGTGATAGTCATGCCAGCTGAAATAGACCGCAAGAACGCCCAGGCCAAGGATTACTTTGGGGAGATAGCGAAGCCAAAGAGGTCTCTTTTTTTCCGCCGCTTTCTCTCTACTTGCCTCTGTCTGTTCTCTCATGTCCTGTTGCATGTCTGTTTTCTCCTTCCTATGCCTCTTATCTCATCAGAAGGCAACTCTCATCCGTATTTCCCTCGCATAGAAGCCCCCACCGGTACAGAGCAAGATAGCGAAGCAAATCCGGTATCTCATGACCTGATATCTCCCGCTGACGGATTTCCGCTGCATTATGTGAAATCCGACACCCGCTTTCTGCTTCCCGGCAAGCAGCCGGTCTTTGAAAAAAGTGCTTATCCTGCGTTTCTCCCGCTGTATTTTGCCGGGATGTTCCGGCTGTTTTCTGTCTCTCAGTCATCATCATCCTCGTGGTAGGCGTCATCTTCCTCCTGCATTGCCGCAAGATCGTCTTCTGCCGCCCAAATACAATTTTCCAGATAGCGCTGGTATCTCTGCTGCGCTTCCAATGCCCGCGCAGAGAATTCTTCCGTTTTTTGTCGCATCCGTGCCCGCAGGCTCTCTTCGACCGGATATGCTCTTTCATCCTGTTCATCTCCCGCGTGTCCGCTCGCCGCAAGTGTACGGATGCGCTGCCCCAGTTGTCCGTTATCCCGCAGCGCTCTTTGCAGCACGCGCAAATCCCGCTCACAGTCGCGAATATCGCTACAACGACAGCTCATGCTTTCCTTCCTCCTCTCTGAATCATCGTCCCGAGTGCCCGGTCAAAGGCCTCCGCCGTGTGGTTGACTTCGTCCAGCTGTGCGAGCAGCGATTCAAAAATATCCGAGAGCTGTGAAGCCTGCGCGGTCGAGCGCTCCGCAGCTGCCCGATAGGCACTCTGCATGTCTCCCGTGAACATCTGCGCGAGGTCTTCATCTACCGCTTGAATCCCATCCCAAATTTCCCGCAATTCTTCTCCGAGTAAGCCCCACTGATCGTGCAGCAATTGCAAAGCCTCATGCCGTAACTCTATTTTCATGGCCTTCCCCTCTCAGCTCTCCGCAGCCGTAAACGCCTCACAAAAGCCTTCGGTTTCACTTTGCAGACACCGTCCTGCCTCAAGAGCAGCCTCGCCAAGCAAAGTCTGCTTCTCATCCAACGTAGCCTGCATGCCGTCCAGCGCCTGCTCAAAAAGCCGAAAGAGCCGCACAAATCCATCTCTTCCCTTGCCGCTCCAGACGCTCTGATCCATGCCGCGCTCCAGCGCCCGGATATCCCGCGCCGCGCAAGCGAGTCGGCGCTGCAGAACATGTGTCTTTTCCCGCGCCGCTTCGAGCTGCGGCAAATTCACATAGAGATCCATCTTCCCTCCTTTTACGATTCCGACGATGCAAACACTGTGCCTTCGTGAAACCCGCCTTCGTCATCATTGCCGGGCCAGAATTCGAGATACATGCGGATGTGCTCATTGCTCGCCTTCCACAATTCCGTCCGGTTATCCTCTCCCTCTTTGACAAGCGGGCCTCCGTGCCCCGCCCGGTACGAGAGCAGCAAAATATAGCTTTTTCGAAGCGGTTTATATTTGGCTTGCCCAAGCTTCGCGCGAATGCTCTCATAGGCAAACAGCTCCTCCCGGTTAAATCGGTCTTTGCGGTAATTTGCCTTTCGCAGGATGTCGTCCAATGTCCAACCGGTATTGACGCCCATTTTTTTGAGCGGCAATTTCAGCACCGCGCGATAAATCTCGTCCTGCGTCTTCTGTTTCTCCGGATCCGCATAAGCCTCTCTCCGGAGCGCCCAGAGATCCGGCATATAATTTCCGGCTCTCCACTCGGCCCTGCACGCTTCCCCGCGCTGCGGATTGCAAGTCACCACAGCCTTGCAGATACAGTTGCCGTCATACTGTCCCTGCGCTAACACTTCTGCCATATCGGCGGCGCCGAATTGCTCATCGTCGACATAATAGAGCAGCAGATTCACGCCGAGGTCTCGCGCCTTCAGGAGTTTTCCGAGTTTTTGGATGTCCTGTTTCTTTTCCTTTTCGTCTTTTCTCACCAGCGCGATGATTTCCTGCTCGTCGACAAGCTGCATATAGGTCTCAAAGCTCGTATCGCCGTCGATTTCTTCGTCGGTCCAGATGTAGGCAACCGGCTCCGCGACCAGTTTCACACGGTCCGCACCGTAAACTTCGGCCAACAGATTTTGATACTCTGTCTCAACCCGTTCGCGATACACAAAGGACATATAGTTATCCTGTTCCCGCAACGGATTCCCACTGTAATAAACATTGACCAGCTGATTGGTCCCGGCATACCTCTTTGTCTGAAAGGTCGCGGAAAGGGCAGTATGAGGCGCTGTCTTAGGCGTATACTCTGCCTCATAATAAGATGTCAGTGTGTCGCCGTATTTCGCGTATTTCCGGGACAGATACTCGGCTGTCTGCTCCTTCGCCGCTGCAAGTGCCTCCGAAACCTGCTCATCGGTCTGTACCGCAGCTGTGTCCTTTGGCTGCTTCACCGTACCGCAGCCTCCCGCTGTGCACAAAAACAGCGCCGCCATTGTCAAGGCGACGCCTCTCTTCCATCCCTGCGCGCAGTTCTTTCCCATTCCGCTTCCCCTTTCAACCATCTGCCTTTCGGCCCGGTCTCTCTCCCGTTTTGCTCGTACGGCGCAATCACTCTTCTGTTTATTTCCCGAAATTCATTCGTAATCTTGTACTATTGAGTCTGTTTTATATCAACATTCTATGACTTTTATTTACTTTAGTCAAGCTTATTCCCGCTTCCGCAAGCCGTCTGCGTTGACTTTCCACGGCTTTCCCGCTATTCTGACAATAAAAAAAGGAGATTTTCACAATATGACGCGAGCAGCAACTTATGTCTCTCCCGCGCAGGCTGTCGCCGCCGTGCGGGACGGTGATTATATCGACTACGGTTTCGGCGGCAGTTTTCCCGAACTTCTGGACAACGCGCTTGCCGCGCGCACAGGTTCCGTCCGCCGTGTGACTGTGCGCGGCGGTTTGGTCATCGCTCCGAACATTGCAGTCCTCGAGGCCGATCCGGAGGGACAGTCCTTCCGCTATGAGAGCATTCACCTCGGCGACTACGAGCGGAAACTGTACCGTGCGGGGCGCATTGCCTTTGTGCCGATTGCTCTCCGCCTGGTTCCGTTTTTATACCGGCAGGGCAAATTCCGCTCGGATGTCGCCTTTGTCCCGGTATCCCGCCCGGATTCCGACGGCAATGTGAGTCTCGGCACGGGCTGCTACCTCTGGAAGACCATCATCGACTGCGCAAGGACGGTCATCTTTGAGATCAACGAGCACCTTCCCTTCCTGCCGGGTGTGGACGGCTCAAACCTCTGCCGCCTCGATGAAGCGGATATGGTTGTCGAGGGCACACATGCGCCGCTATCCGAGCGCACTTACCGCGCGCCTTCGGAGATTGACCGAAGAATTGCGGAGCTCGTGGTGAACGAAATTCCGGATGGCGCCGTACTCTCGCTCGGCGTCGGCACGGTTCCGTTTGCGATTGCCTCTGCCCTCGCGGACTCCGACAAAAAAGACCTCGGCTGCCACACCGGCACCATCAGCGACGCCTATCGGAAGCTCTACCTCGCAGGCAAGCTCACGAATGCAAGAAAGGAGTTCGACACCGGGCGCAACAGCTTTAATCTCGCGATGGGTAGCTCTGACTTTTACGACTGGCTCCGGGAGAATCCGGACTTGTTCCGCCCGGACTCGATTGACTATATCCACGACCCGGCGCGCATCGGAAAACTTAGCCGCGTCATCAGCATCAACGGCGGCGTACAGGTGGATCTCATGGGGCAGGAGAACGCCGAATCGGCAAACGGCATGCAGCTCTCGGGCATCGGCGGTCAGATGGACTTTCTCGAGGGCGCGTTCCGCTCGGCGGGCGGTTGCGGTTATATCTGCATCAATTCCTCCCGCCTCACGAAGGACGGCGTCAGGAAGTCGAACATCCTCCCCTTCATCCCGGGCGGCAGCACGGTCTCCGCACCGCGCACGCTGATTGAGGCAGTCGCAACCGAGTACGGCATTGCACATCTCGCGGGCAAGAGCCTCGCCGAGCGCCGCGAGGCCATGATTGCGATTGCACACCCCGATTTCCGCGATGCGCTTCGCCTTGAAAAGCCGGATCTCTCGCTCTTTCTCTGACGCGGGCGCAAAGGAACCGTGCTCATGAATTTCAATTTACTGCTGATTACACTAATTATTTTTTCCTGTATCTTCTTCAATAAAATCTCGTTCCGTTTCGGCATTCCGACTCTCTTTGTCTTTATTCTCCTCGGAATGGCCTTCGGAAGCGACGGCTTTGCGCGCATTTCCTTTGATAACTTTGCGCTCTCGGAGACAGTGTGCTCTGTCGCCCTGATTTTCATCATGTTTTACGGCGGTTTCGGCACCAATTGGAAAATGGCGCGCCCGGTGGCGCGCCAATCCATACTGCTGTCGACGGCGGGCGTGTTTCTGACCGCTCTCTTTCTCGGGCTCTTCCTCTTCCTTCTGCTTCGGCGCGAACTCTGGCTCTGCTTTCTGACCGGCTCAACCCTCGCCAGCACGGACGCGGCCTCCGTCTTCTCGGTGCTCCGCTCCCGGAAACTGGACTTAAAAGAGAATACCGCCTCGATTCTGGAGCTCGAGAGCGGCAGTAACGACCCCATGGCCTACATGCTGACACTGGTCTGCCTCTCCTTTCTGACAGGCAAGGCCGATGTCGGCAGCATACTCCGCCTCTTGACCGCGCAGCTTGTCTTCGGCATCGCAATCGGCGTGCTCTGCGGCCTTCTGTCCTACCGCATTTTAAAGAGCGTTTCCTTTGAGGTAGACGGCTTCGATGTGATTTTCATCGCGGGCATTGCGCTCTTTTCCTATGCGCTCTCCGCGGCGCTCGGCGGAAACGGGTATCTCTCGACCTACCTGACCGGCATCATCCTCGGAAATGTGAAAATGAGCGGCAAGAAGAACATTGTCCACTTCTTTGACGGGCTGACCGGCCTCATGCAGATAGCGGTCTTTTTCCTGCTCGGCCTGCTCGCGACGCCCTCGCTGCTCCCGGGTGTTCTGGTCTCCGCCGTCTCGGTGTTTCTGTTCCTCACCCTGATTGCGCGCCCGCTCGCGGTGAAGCTTCTGCTTCTGCCGTTCCGCGCGGGCAAGGGGCAGAGCCGCCTCATTTCCTTTGCGGGGCTCCGCGGCGCCTCCTCGATTGTCTTTGCGATTATGGCAGTGCAGACCTTAAAGAGCGACACACGCTTTTTCCACATCATCTTCTTTGTCGTTCTGCTCTCGCTTCTCTTACAGGGCAGTCTCCTGCCCGCCGCGGCTAAGCGCTTTGACATGATCGACTTAAGCAACGATGTCATGAAGACCTTCACCGACTACAGCGAGGAGCTGCCGGTACAGTTCATTCAGCTCACACTCGCCGAGGACAATGAGTGGGTCGGCAAGCATATCTCCGAGCTCTCCCTGCCGC
>ERZ773037.453-NODE-453-length-22358-cov-22.879388_pt1 | contig 22358 bp, 19 predicted proteins | sample MGYA00511466_ERZ773037 | MGnify/ENA primary metagenome ERZ773037 (study PRJEB29015, sample SAMEA2738146) | human oral metagenome | biome: human oral; feature: human-associated habitat; material: saliva | place: China | collected 2202 ... | reverse complement strand
TCTCCCCCGGGGTCGTTTGCCTAGATATGCGCCAGATATAAACCTGGCGTGCTGTTAGCTATTTTACCGTGACACAGCGCGCATGGGCGGGTGCTTCGGGTGTTATTTTGCGGGGGTTTCCGCCTCGAGCGCCCCGAGGGTTTTGAGAGGGTGCTCCAGCAGATTTTGGGTGGTGTCGAGGTAGAGTTTGAGGATTTTATCGGCGGTTCCGCGGGGTGCGGCGTCGATGGTTTCCCAGGCGCTCGGGTTGGGGCTGGCGGCGGCGAGCGCGTAGGCCAGGTCTTCGGCCGTGAGAGCGGTGAGGGGCGCATCGGTGGCGGGGGCGCACTTCGGGCAGAGGACGGTGTACTGGCCGTAGGTGTGGGCGGTGTGGAAGGCGAGGTATCGGTCCGGGGCTTCCGCCGTGCCCTCCCGAGCCGTGGCTTCGGGTGTGAGTGGGGTGCCGCATCGGGTGCATCGTTCGCCGATGAGGGGCCAGCCGGAGCGGTCCATGGCGCGGGCCAGGTAGCGGGTGAGCACGCGCTGGGGAGTGTGCTGCGCGTGGGCTAGGGTTACGAATGCCCCGTGGGTGAGCGTGTACAGTTCGGTGCTTCCGGCGCTGTTTTGGGTGAGGTCTTCGGCGAGTTCGGCGATGGTGGAGGCGCACGTGTACGCGGCGTAGTCGGCCATGATGGGGCCGGTGTAGGCGTGTAGGGTTGCGGCTTGGGTGATGGTGTGCAGGTTGGTGCGGCCGCGGCTGAAGGAAAGGTCGGTGTGCATGAACGGTTCGAGTCGTCCGCCGAACTTGGAGGTGGGTTTGCGCACGGCCTTGGCGACGGCGTGGGTGATTCCGCCGTCGCGGGTGAGCATGATGATGATGCGGTCGGTTTCGCCGAGTTTTTGAGTGCGGAGGATGAGGGCGGCATCGCGCCAGGTGCGGGGTTCGCTCACGGGTGTCTCCGTTCTCGAGAGTTGTTCGCTGGCTGTCGTTCTGCGGGTTCGACGGATGCGCGGTGGTTCCCCCGCGGGGTGCGTGCGACATCTGCGGCTACGGTATCTGCGGTGTCCGTCGCTACCGATGCGGGTGCACCGGGTACGGTTCGACCCCTGCCGCATCACCCCGCGTGGGGGTGGCGATCAGGGGTCGGAACGTATGGTGAGGTTATTAGTCCTCGTACTCGATATCGTCGTCGTCGATGTCGTCTTCGTCGTCGAGGATCTCTTCGAGATCGTCTTCCTCGTCATCACCGTACACGCTCAGGGGGGTGACCTCTTCGTAGGCTTCGAAGAGGGCGTCTTCGTAGGCCTCGAAGGCGTTGGCAATTTCTACGTAGGCCTCATCGATGGCGGGGTCGTGCTCGCCGTTGCGTTCAATCACGGCGGACAGGTGGGCCTCCAGCGCGTCGAGGAGGCGGGTGAGTTCGGTGCGAGGATCAGTGCTCATGCTCTTTATTCTACTACCTACGGGAGCGTGGCGTGTTTTCGCCTGTCATACGTTACGACCCCATAGACTGAGCCCGCCGCATCCGGTCATGTACTGTGACGGATGCGGCGGGCTCTCATGGGGCGATGGCCCCGGGTCTAGCTGTTAGAAGCCCAGCGATGCGGCCGAGGCGCGGATTGCCTCAGCGGATGCCTTCAGCTGTGCCATCTCAGCCTCGTTCATGGGAACCGGCAGAACGCGCTGGATACCCTCGCGGTTGACGATGGTGGGCAGGGACAGTGCAACGTCCTTGAAGCCGTAGAGCTCGCCTGCGATGGTGGTGGAGACGGGCAGCACTGCGTTCTGGCCGCCGAGGAATGCCTCGGCGATACGTGCACCGGAGATACCGATGGCGTAGTTGGTGGAGCCCTTACCCTCGATAACCTTGTAGGCTGCGCGCATAGCCTCGGTGGCCAGCTCGGTGCGGACCTCTTCGGTGAAGAGCTGCTTGCCGTCCTGCTCCCACTCGGTCAGGGGGACCATGCCGATGTTGGCTGCGGACCAGACGGGGAACTCGGAGTCGCCGTGCTCACCAACGACGTTCGCGTGAACGCTCTTGATGGAGACGCCGGCCTTGTTTGCGATCAGCCAGCGCAGACGGGAGGAGTCGAGCACGGTACCGGAGGAGAGCACGCGGTTGGCGGGCAGGCCGGTAATCTTCTGGGCCACGACGGTCAGCACGTCGCAGGGGTTGGTGACGAGCATGATGATGGCGTTGGGGGCCACGGAAAGCACGTTCGGCAGCAACTTCTCGAGGATGGCAACGTTTGCGCCGGCCAGTTCGAGGCGGGGCTGGCCCGGCTTCTGGCGGGCACCTGCGGTGATGATAATCATGTCGCAATCGCGCAGCAGCTCGATATCGTCGCCGCCGGTGACGGTTGCCTCGTGAGCGAACATTGCGCCGTGGGCGATGTCGAGTGCCTCTGCGTGAGCGCGCTTGCCGTCGATGTCGTACAGGACGATTTCGTCGGCGGAACCGCGAACCATTGCTGCGTATGCGGTTGCGCTACCGACGCCGCCTGCACCGATGACGCCGAGCTTGGTGGGGGTGTTGACACCGTTCATTGCTGTATGCCCTCTTTCGTGAGAGTTATCTGTGCTGTGCGAGTGTTTTCTCGCGGGATGGCGAAGCGGGGTGTGTGCCTCGGGGTTCTGTTGCCCCGTGCGAGGTGCACGCGTGGCCGAGGTGAGGTGTTTCCCGGTGCCTCGCTTCGTTATGTTCTATTATGCCGAAGAATTTGCGTTTTGTGTGGGGTTAATTTGTCTTTTCTGATGGGTCATGGCGACTTTATGAGCGTGCGGGGATGTTTTTCGCTCATAAAACCAAATAATGCGCTTCTGACCTTTTGAGCAATCTCACATCTGCCGGTTGGGTCACTTGGGTATCTTGCCCCCGAGCGGTGCGAGCGCGAACCCCGACAAACCCGCGGGGGCCGGAAACCCCAATACGGCCCCGAAGACCACGGCACGCGACTACTGCCCGGCGAAGTAGCCCTCCACATCCACGGCGCCGCCGGCCTCCTCAAAATGGGTGCGCACCGCGCGGGCCAGCTCGTCGTCCACCAGGTAATCCACCGCCACAAACGCCAGGCCGAAGGCGGCATCCAGTGCGCCGGCCACAGCCTCCGGGGTGTTGGCCGCGAGCGCGAACTGTTCGGTGTGCATGCCGGTGCCTTCCGGCGCGATGCCGATGAGCGGGTGAATACCGGGCACGCGCAGGCTCACGTTACCGAAATCCGTGGAGGCCGCCAGGGTATCGCTCACGGTCCCGGGCGGGTACGGGTGCCGACCCACGGCACGTTGGGAGGCCACCCACCGCTTCAGTAGCGGCCCGTTGGTGCGCACGGGCATGGTCATGGGCGAGCCATCCCAGGTCACCTCGGCGGAAACCCCGGCCATGAGGGCGGCACCGCGCAGTACCTCCTCCACGCGGCGCGAGAGCGCTCGCAGGGTGGGGGCGTGCTTGGAGCGGATATTAATGTGTAGGCTCGCGGTGGCGGGAATCAGGTTCGGTGCTTCTCCCCCGCGGTCAATAATCGCGTGGATGCGGTCGGACCCGGGAATCTGCTGGCGCAGCAGGCCGAGCCCCTGGTAGGCGAGGCTGGCCGCATCCAGCGCGTTGCGTCCCATGAAGGGATGCGAGGAGGCGTGCGCGCTCACGCCGGTGTAGGTGACGCGACATTCGCGGCGGCCCAGCCACGCCTGGTCCGCCACGTCCATGAAGTAGGGGTGCACCATGATTGCGGCATCCACAGAGTCGAAGGCGCCGGCGCGGGCCATGAGCTCCTTGCCGGCTTCGGACTCCTCGGCGGGAGTGCCGTAGTAGAGTACCCGCCCGCTGAAGGCATCCGGGGTGGCCGCGAGCGCATCCGCCAGGGCGAGGAACGCTCCGAGGCCGGCGGTGGCGATAACATTGTGGCCACAGCCGTGCCCGATGCCCGGTAGCGCGTCGTACTCGGAGAGAATCGCGATGGTGCGGTGCTTTTCGGGGTCGTAGTCGGCGCTGGTCAGCTCGACTGCGAAGGCGGTGTCGATTCCGAAGGCGGGGTGGGTGACGGTGAGGTCTGGGTGTGCGCTGCGGACTGCCTCGACGAGCGTGGATGAGGCGAAGCGCTCGCGGTAGGCGGTTTCGGGATGCGCGTGGATCGCCCGAAGAATTTCGGTGAGATCGCTGGCGCGGTTGGCGATGGAGTCCGCGAGGGCACGGCGGGTATCGTCCAGGCCGCAGTCGTGGTCGAGGCGATGACCGAAAGGTTTGCCGTGGCGATTGCTCGGGCGTTTCTTGGGGTGCGGGCCGGGCAGAGAGCCTCCGCCGTCGGGTTCTCCGTGGTGACCGGCGTGGTGTTTGCCTCTGCCGATGCGGCGGTCGGCGGCGTTCTTGCGCTGTTGCGTCTCGTAGGCGAGTACCTCGGCGTACTCGCTGCCGCGCTGGCGGTCGGCGTCCGGGGCGGTGTAGCGGTGCACGGTGGGGGCTGGCTGTTCGGGGCGAGAGGGTTCCGCTCCAAGCGTAGTTTTAGTCTCGGGTGCGGCGGGATTTTCGGGAGTGCTTGCGGGGTTCGTGCTCATGGACTCTACGCTACCGTGCGCGCATCACCTACGCTAGCCAACCCGCACGTGAAGGGTCGAAGTAACCCTATTCGGTAGGTCAAGATAACTTTATGAAGAAATGTGTGTCACATAAAAGATTTTTTGTATGTCGCCTAGTTTTCTGCGCTTCACAGGAGTAGCGTTAAGCAGTGAGAGCGGTAATCCTACCGTCCTCCTACAACCGGCGTCGCGATGAGCATGTCGGCAGGAAAATTTGCTATCTCGGTGAACGCATCCGCAAGGTCGCTTCCCTTTTCAACCTCGCGAGCGCGCACCGTCATTCTACCGCTCACCACAGCAGAACCCGATAGCAACCACCTGGCAGATGCACACCGCCGTGAGACGCCACAACCACGTTTAAAACGTTTAAGGAGCTCCATCCCATGAAGGCAGCACGCTTCTACGACCGTAACGACATCCGCATTGAAGACATCCCCGCACCCGAAGCCGCTGCGGGCGAGGTTCTGATTAAGGTCGCATGGTGCGGCATTTGCGGTACCGACCTGCACGAATACCTGGACGGCCCTATCTTCTGCCCCAAGCATGGCCACCCCCACCCGATTTCCGGTGAGGACTCCCCCGTGACCCTCGGCCACGAATTCTCCGGTGTCGTTGAGGCCCTGGGCGAGGGCGTTGACGACCTGAAGGTCGGCGACCACGTCGTCGTCGAGCCCTACATCATTGCTGATGACGTCTACACCGGCCCCGAGTCCAAGGACTACCACCTGTCCAAGGACATGAACTTCATCGGTCTGGCAGGTCGCGGTGGCGGTCTGTCCGAGAAGGTTGCCGTCAAGCGCCGCTGGGTTCACAAGATTCCTAACAACATTCCCCTGGATGAGGCTGCCCTGATTGAGCCTCTGAGCGTTGGTTACCACGCTGTCGAGCGTGCCGGCGAGTTCGAGGAAGGCGCATACGCACTGGTCACCGGTGCCGGCCCCATCGGTCTGCTGACCTCCGCCGTGCTGAAGGCTAAGGGCGCTAAGGTCATCATCTCCGAGCTTTCCTCCCTGCGCCGCCAGAAGGCTCTGGACTCCGGCGTTGCCGACTACGCTTTCTCCCCCGCTGAGACCGACGTTCTGGCAGAGATTCACAAGCTGACCGACGGCCGTGGCGCCGACATCGCTTTCGAGTGCACCTCCGTTCAGCCCGCTCTGGACCTGATTCTGGATGCCCTCAAGCCCACCGGTAAGGTCGTCATCGTCTCTATTTGGGGCAAGCCCGCTTCCCTGGATGTTCAGAAGATTGTGCTCAAGGAGATCGATATCCGCGGCACCATCGCTTACGTGAACTCCCACCCCGAGACCATCAAGCTGGTTGAGTCCGGCAAGATTGACCTCAAGCCCTTCATCACCGGCAAGATTGCTGTGGAGGACCTGATTGACAAGGGCTTCGACACCCTGATTCACCACAACGAGACCGCTGTGAAGATTCTGGTCACCACCGACCCGGAGCGTCTGGCCGAGTAATACGGTTCGCGCAGCGAGTTTCAACCCTGCACTAGTGGGGTGAACTGGATAGCGGGGCGGGGTTCCTCATGGAGCCTCGCCCCGCTACTTCTTTGTGTACTTTTTACCTGGCATACAAAAATCCCCGGTTCCGAAGAAGCGGGGATCTTTGTAGATAGTAGTTGCCCTAAAAGGCTCTACTTCTGCCCACCAAACTGACGGATATTAATGCTCATCGGGTCACCAGCCCAACTCGTAAGTTCTGGGCATAATTTAGGATAAATATTATGGATAACTGATTCCAATGTTGCTGCCAGCGCAATCCAATCACCAACGAGACATGCATATGATAATAATTGACCTGGTTCATTAATATTACTTAACAATTCCTCATCGTCGTCTGCATGTGCAACTTCAGAATATAAGTACCTAGTACCGACGACTGCATTTGTAACCCCTGGAGGTAATATATCTTCACCGGTCTCAATATTTGCCGACATAAATTGAAATCTCTTAAATGGAACAGTCTTAAAAAAATATTGAAGCAGGTCGATGTCTTTACGAAGTTTTTTATCTCTAGTCGCCCTTCGGAGTGAGTCCAATACGCGTTCCCAGTAGACATTTTCCTGCTTTAGAACAAAAGGTCTAAACTGCATCATGGCAACATGTATTGCATCAAGATCAGGTAAATTTAAATTTGAAGGAAAAATTATATTAAATTTTTCAGGGTCTTCAGTGGGAACTATAGAAACAGTAAGTTCCATACCCATCTTGATGCAACGTGAATCTTGAGCAAGGTTGGACGAAAGCACCTTTCGACAACGTTTAACAGCTAGTTCAATTCGCCTAATATCCCCTTCCACTCCTTTAGGAATAGGGCTTGGCCTAAAGTTATTAACATTACTATCCACATTTACCTCTTTCAATTCTTCGATTTAATGAAATTAATCACCCGCGAAAATTTACGATAAAATTCTCACCTTTATATGTTGCCTTCACCTCTGGTTTCATAATCTTTTATAATTCGTTCAAGTTGCCCAAGAACTGAGTCAGGCATAATTTTATACATTTCATCAATAAGCCTCCGGTTTACAATAAACTGATTGACCAACGCATTCAATGAATTTGCAAGAGCTTGCGGCAGGCCCTGAATATCTTCATCGAGAAAAATGGTAACGGATTCAACTTCTTCATCTTTTTGATGAAGGACTTTATTTCCAAGAACCCGAATAACAGTAAGTGCTTTAAAAATATCCTCGGGCACTGTCCTACTCAGGTGCTTTACTCTACCGTCTAAATTCATCTTTTGAGGTAAACTATCTTTGGTTAATTCGAAAACCAATTTTTCTGCCGCGGCACGCATTAGTGCAGCAGATGCTCTTTTAGATATTGGAAATACAGCCGATGCTTCCCGATAGAGTTCCGCAACCTTTTCAGGCATTTCTTTACTCGGCTCAGGAAACTCTGGATCCGCAGGCGCTGGATAGACAAGCACGGTACCCTTCCAGAAACTCGATTTTTTACAGCTGTAGCAGATTGAGACATGCCAATTCATGTCTTCTGCCTGAACTGCAGATTCCCCAGCCGGAGCTTCCACATTTCCATCTGAGGGAGCAGGATATTCTATTGTCAACGGTTCGTATGGAGAAAATTGATTATACCCAGAGAACATTTCCTCTTCACACAGATAAAGGTCTCGAAATTTGTGCCCTGTATGCACTTTGCAATGTGGGCACACGAAGGAAACTTTCTTGTACGCTGGGAGATGGTCTTTCATTATTATTTCCTCACGCTCATACTGTACGGAATATAGATGCGAGACCAAACCTATGAGGGTAGCCTTAGATACTTCTATCCTGTACACACCGCTCACAATATGAATGGCTCACGACATCCTAGTAGAGCACCATACCACTACTTCAAGAAGAAGTAACTAACATGCCTATGCAATCAACAAAGTAGCGATTGAGGGCATAAATTCCGCCTTCATGGATTCTGGGTATACAAAAATCCCCGGTTCCGAAGAACCGGGGATTATCTGTGCGCGAGGGGGGACTTGAACCCCCACCCTCTAATACGAGGACTAGCACCTCAAGCTAGCGCGTCTGCCTATTCCGCCACCCGCGCAGGTGACTCTCGAACGTTTTCCTTGCGGTGCCGTTCGAAGCAACACGTAATACTATACGGACTTTCGGGGATCTCTGCAAATCAAGAAAGCATGTTATGCATCACATTATTGTGCGGAGGGTTCGCGAGTGATAGGGGCCGTGCGCATCCGCCAGAATACCCTCACGTCCCCTACTCTGCGGAGGTTATATGACGGGAACGGCCCGCAAACTCCCAGATTTCTTTCAGGAACGATTAGAATAAGGAACTATGAACAACGAGAACCTCTCCCGCGAAGAAGCCGCAGAACGTTCGGCTCTTATCAGCGTTGATAGCTACGACGTACACGTCGACCTGACGAACGCCAAGGACCCCGAATTCGAGTCCTACCCCACCGCAACCACCGTCCGTTTCTCCTGCAACACCCCCGGGGCAGAAACCTTCATCGACTACATTCACCACAGCATTGACTCCGTCAAGCTCAACGGTGTCGAGCTGAAGCTGGACGAAGTCGTTGACGGCGCACGCATCCGTCTGGCCAACCTGAAGGCCGAGAACGTGCTGACCATCCACGGCCGTTCCTACTACTCCCGCTCCGGCGAGGGCCTGCACCGCTACTTCGACCCCTCCGACGGTCGCGTGTACCTGTACACCCAGTACGAGCCCTCCGACTGCCGCCGCGTCTTCCCCAACTTCGAGCAGCCCGACCTGAAGGCCATCTTCAACTTCCGCATTACCGCACCCAAGGACTGGGTTGTCAGCTCCAACGCCGTGCTCGAGTCGCAGGTGACCGACCCCTCCGACGACTCCATCACCAAGCGCGTCTTCGCCCCCACCGCCAAGATTTCCACCTACATCACCGCAATCCTGGCCGGCGAGTACTTCACCGCAACCACCACCTACAAGCCCAAGAGCAAGGTCAACAGCGGTGACATTCCCCTGGTCGCCTACTGCCGCCAGTCGCTCAAGCCGCACTTCGACTACGACCACATCTTCAAGGTCACCAAAAACGGCCTGGACTTCTTCCAGGATCTCTTCGACTACCCCTACCCGTACCCCAAGTACGAGCAGGCCTTCGTGCCCGAATACAATATCGGCGCCATGGAGAACCCCGGCCTGGTCACCTTCACCGAGGACTACATCTTCGTCTCCGGCGCAACCGAGGACGACCTTGAAGGCCGCACCAACACCATCTGCCACGAAATGGCACACATGTGGTTCGGTGACCTGGTCACCATGAAGTGGTGGGACGACCTGTGGCTCAAGGAATCCTTCGCAGACTTCATGGGTACCCTGGGTGCCAAGGAAGCTAACCACTTCGAGGATGCGTGGGTCACCTTCGCCAACAACCGCAAGGCCTGGGCCTACATGCAGGACCAGCTGCCCACCACCCACCCCATCGTCGCTGATATCCCCCACCTGGAAGCCGCAGCACAGAACTTCGACGGCATCACCTACGCTAAGGGCGCCTCGGTCCTCAAGCAGCTGGTCGCCTACGTCGGCTTCGACACCTTCATCGAAGCAGCACGCGTGTACTTCAAGCGCTTCGAGTGGGGCAACACCTCCCTGAACGACTTCCTGCAGGTACTCAACGAGGTGTCCGGCCGCGACATGCAGGCATGGGCTAACGCATGGCTGCAGACCTCCGGCGTGTCCGCACTGGGCACCAAGCGCGTCTACGGCGAAGACGGTCAGCTCACCGACCTGATCCTCACCCAGGAACTGCCCGCACAGCAGCCCGCAGGTCTGGGCCGCCCCCACGTGGCAAAGCTGGAAACCTTCGCGCTGACCGACGGCAAGCTCATCTCCACCGGCGTGCTCTCCCTCGAGTACCCGGCAGAGCCCGTCTCCGAGTACCGTGTGGAGCTCACCGACGAGCAGAAGAAGCTCGTTGGCGAAGCAGACCTGCTCATGCTCAACGCAGAGGACCACACCTACGCCAAGGTCGCCCTGACCGACGAAGACGGCCTGCAGGCCGCCATCGAGGGCGTCTCCACCCTCGAATCCACGCTCTCCCGCGGCCTCATCTGGGGCTCCCTCTGGGAGAACGTCCGCGACGCCCGCCTGCCCGTCACCACCTACGTGGATGCGGTCGTCCGCAATGTTTCCAAGGAACCCAGCGCATCCCTGCTGGGCACCATGGTCAACAACTCGCAGGTCGCCATCGCCACCTTCTCGGCACCCACCGGCCGCGAGCGCCTCTACGACGCTCTCTACGACGCCTTCTCCGCCGCCCTGGCCCAGGCTAAGCCCGGCTCCGACGAGCAGCTGATCCTGCTGCGCGGCCTGATCTCGGTCTCGACCAACGCCACCAAGGGCGAGGAGCTCTGCCGCGACATTGCCCGCGGTGCGTTCGAGGACACCACCGGCGATATCGCCGATGCGACCGGCATCCCCTACGACCAGAACCTGGGTTGGAGCGCCCTGGGTGCGCTCGCAAGCCGCAACCTGGTCACCGTGGAGGAGCTGGAGCGTGCCTCCACGTACAGCCCTTCCTCGATTTCCTCGAACGGTTACGCGTATGCAATGGCCGCTCTGCCGAACGCCGAGCGCAAGGCTGCCGCGTACAAGACCATCATGGACGACGAGTCCCTGTCGAACGATGCTCTGGCCTCGACCATTAATGGTTACGTGCGCGGCCCGGTGGAGCTGCGTGAGCAGTACTACGGCCCCTACTTCGACGCACTGCTGGGCGTGTGGGAATCCCGTTCGATTGGTATGGCCTCGCGTATTGTGCGCGGCCTGTACCCGAAGGCTCCGTACAACATCGGCTCGACCGAGGGCCTCGGCGTGGACGACAACCCGTCGGTCAAGCTGGCTCAGCAGTGGCTGGAGGCAAACCCCGAGGCTCCCTCGGCTCTGCGCCGCCTGGTGCTGGAGGCTCAGGATCACGGCCGCCGTTCGATTCTGGCTCAGCGTTTCAACGCCTCCCTGCAGGCTAAGTAGTAGCCAAGCTAAGCGCTTACGCTTAGGATGCGGGCCATAGCGTCCGCAGCGATGAACCGCCGCTCGGCACGCTCCCGGTAGATTCCCGGGAATGTGCCGAGCGGCGTCTTGCGCGTCCCGGCGCAGCGCGATGCGCGAAAGAAGGTTGCCTGGAAGGGATGCCGCGCCGCGTAGGCCGGAAGAGAGCCGGAAGAAAAGACAGATAAACGTCACCCGCATATGTGAGCTGTGCGCCCGTAAACCATGAGAGAATGGACTAGGTATCAGCTCATTTAGACACGGATCAGAAGGAGTTTTCAGTGGTCGACTACGCACTCGGTGATCGCGGTAGCGTCGAAATTGTCACCGACGATTACTATGAAGCGGAAACCCTCCAAGTTTTTGAGGAACTGCACATCGACCGTGAACGCATCTGGTACGGTGAAGCGCGACTCGTCCCCGAGCCTGATAACCCCTACGAGCCGAATAGCATTGCCGTCTATATTGACGAGTTCAAGGTCGGTCGCATGAGCGCTGCCGATTCGGCGGCCTATTGGGAACCCATCACCCGCGTGGTTGCCTCCGGGTACGAGCCGATTGCGCATCTGCAGCTTTCCGCCGTGGCCGTTCGCACCGAGAACGGTGACATGCGTGTGAAGAGCTCCGGTGTGCTCTCCCTGTCCGCACCCGGTTCGTTGTTCCCCCTCAACGATGCGCCCACCCGTGCCACCCTGCTCCCCCAGGGACCGTCCATGAAGGTTCTGGACGAGAAGGAGCACTCCGAATACCTGCACAGCATTTTGCCGCCCAGCGGTGAGGGTCGCGTGATTCTGACCCTGGAGGCTAACCAGCTGAAGACCTCCGACGGTCGTGTGGTCGATAGCGTGGAGGTGCGTCACGATCGCAAGCTGGTGGGTCGCCTGAGCACCCAGATGTCTGAACAGCTGGCCCCCGTGATTCGCTATGCCTTTGAGCACGATCGCCTCACAAGCGCCTGGGGTACGATTCGTGGTAACACCCTGGAGCTGTCGCTGACCGTTCAGGCTGCACGCCCGGTCGACATTCCGCAGGAATGGTACGAGACTCTGCCCAATAATGTTCCGGCTCTGCTGCCGGCCGGTGAAGAGTACGAGGTGCCCGCAGCCTACGTGCCGAGCGAGGGTGAGCGGCACCGCGCCGAGACAGCGGCTCAGGCGCCGAAGAAGCGTCGCGGGTTTATCAGCTCCCTGACCGGTGGCTCCTCAGCATCCGAGCCGTCTGCTGATGAGCCGGCCACCGAGAAGCCGGTGATTGAGTACACTCTGGAGGAAGAGGAGTACTACGAGCCCTCGGAACGTGAGCGACTGCTGAACCTGGTCAAGGGCGCTGGCCTGGCGGTTCTGCTGGCCGGCCTGATTTCGATGCTCTGGACCCCGATTCTCGGTATCCTGATTGCGATCATGGGTGGTGCCGTGGCTGCGGTGGCCTTCTACTTCGGTCGCCAGGTCGACGAGTACGACGTGTACGAGGACGAAGAGTACATCGAAGAGGAGGCGGACGAGGAGGAGTACGAATCCGCGCAGGACTCCTCCACCACCTCGGTGTAGTCCTCCCCCTTTTAAGAGAGCGTCAGAGAACGGCACGCCGCCGGGCTCTGACGCTCTCTTTGTGTGTTCAACTTTCCAGAAGAATCTTCCACTCCATCCGCGGTGGGTGCACTATCGGGAAACCCACGAAACGGTTCAGCTCGGGTATAGCAGAGGGCGGCCCCTCACCTTCCGATGAGGGGCCGCCCTCGTTCCTGCACCCGCACCGGGTGAGGAGGGATACTAGTCCTGGCCGTAGGTAGCCATGAACTGATCCATAGTATCGTGCTGCAGCGCGTTTGCCAGCTGAGCATTTGCCGCCTGGTTAACCAGAACGATGGACTGGCCATCGTACGACCAACCCGGGCCGGCGTTCGGCAGGGTCGTCATGTGCATCGAGGTGTCACCGCTGGTCAGCACCGGAGCCGCAAGCTGAGCAATCTGCATTGCGTTCAGTCCTTGGTCCACGCGTACGTATCCCGAGACGGACTCCACGGCAGACTGGAAGGAAGCCACGTTGTTCAACGCGCCCTTAGCCTTCATCGTGTTGTACAGTCCGCGCAGGAACGCACGCTGGTTACGAACACGCTGGTAGTCACCATCAGCGAAAGAGTAACGTTCACGCACGAAGGTCAGCGCAGCGCTACCATTCATGTGCATCACACCGGGGGTAAAAGTCCAGACGTTACTGGTGAATGCGAAGGGGACCTGCACATCCACGCCGCCCACGGAGTTCACGAGTGACTTGAATCCCTCGAACTCCATCTCGGCCACGTGATCGATCTTCACACCCACAAGGTTCTCAACCGTGGCCACCTGCAGAGAGATACCGCCGTAGTTCAGCGCGGCATTAATCTTTGCGGGACCGTAGCCGGGAATGTTCACCCAGGTATCACGCATAATCGAGACCAGGTACACGCCCTTGCCGTCGGCGGGAATGTGCATCAGCATGATGGTGTCGGCACGGGAGCCGCTCACCAGAGCCGCCTCGGAACCGGAGCGGGTGTCGCTACCCAGTAGCAGAATGTTCTGGCCCGGTCCCTTGACGATGTCGTAGCTGTAGCCGTCATCGAGAATACCGTCGCCGTTCTTATCATGCTCGCTCGCGTTAGCGGCCAGCGCGGCCTCGGCACCCTCTCCAGAGGAAGAGCCATTCTGGTTGGTGACCTTCGGCGCCTGCAGCTCGGAAACGTTCAGCGGCTTTGCCGCGCCAAGCTTCTCTTTAATCTTGGCTTGGTCTTCATCCACCTTGGTGATGGAATCAAATTTCTCGGTCTGGCTATCCCAGGTATGACCGGCACGCCATAGGAAGAAGCCAACGCCGAGGGCGATAACCAGCAGAAGAATCAGCAGAATCAGCAGGGTACGCTTAATCCATTTCTTCTTCTGCGACGGTTCAGAGTGTTCGTCGCTCATAATTGTCCTTTGTTTGAAGTGGTGATAGGCGAGAAGGCAACGCCCATTTCGCCGTAATTCCCCGGTGATGTGGTAGCCGGAGCATCATCGGTGCTAGTGAAGGGCGGTGTGTGCACACCTCGCAAAATACTTTCCCATTGTAGCGCTGTCAGCTGTGTAGCGGGCGCCCTATCCTGCCCGTGGCAGTACAGCGTTCCTCACGTTCTAGCGAAAAACCCCGCCCCCCTTGAAAGCCAAGGGAAGCGGGGCCTTTAAAACGCTACACAGCGCAATCTTTCGGGAAGAATTAAGCCTTCTTACCGAAGTTTGCGAAACGTGCGTTGAAGCGCTCGACGCGACCTGCGGAGTCCATGATGCGCTGCTTACCGGTGTAGAACGGGTGCGACTCGGACGAGATTTCAACCTCGATGATCGGGTACTCGTTGCCGTCTTCCCACTTCTCAACCTTGTCGGAGGTGCGGGTGGAACGGGTCAGGAAGACCTTGCCGGATGCGAGGTCGCGGAACAGAACCGGCTTGTATTCCGGGTGGATATCTGCCTTCATTGATTTACCTTCTTCTGCTACTGGATTTTGCCAGTAGCCCTTATATAGATGGAGTAGGTTTTTCGATGTGCGGCTGTCGAGAAAACTTGAGAGCGCATCACCATTGCACCCGCATGGGCGAGCACAACCCGTTAAGGGTACCACCTTTAGGGTTTAAATCCCAGCGCCGAAGCCAATCACGTAGCGATTTCCCGCCGCGTTCGACCGGCCCCTAGCGCGGGCGCGTCTCCCAGAAGGCGACAGCGCTCGCCGCGGCCACATTCAGCGAATCCACGCCGTGGGACATGGGAATCATCACGGTATCGTTGCAGGCCGCCAGGGTGCGCGGCGAAAGACCGTGACCCTCGGTGCCCAGGATGAGCGCAAGCTTTTCATCGCCGCGGGCGGCCAGCTCATCCAGGCTCAGGGAATCCTCCTCCAGGGCCATGGCTGCGCTTTTGAAACCCAGCTCGTGCAGGGTCTGCAGGTCGGTCGGCCAGGACTGCAGCCGGGCCCACGGAACCTGGAATACGGTACCCATCGACACGCGAATCGACCTGCGGTACAGCGGGTCGGCGCATCGGGGGGTAACCAGCACGGCATCCACATCCAGGGCCGCCGCCGAACGGAAAATCGCGCCCACGTTCGTATGGTCCACGATGTCTTCCAGAATGGCCACGCGACGCGCCCCGTTCAGTAGCTCCTGCAGGGGCTGAGGCGCCGGGCGGGCCATTGCCGCCAGGGCGCCGCGGTGCAGGTGAAAGCCGGTCACCTGCTCCAGCTGCTCCTCACTACCCACGTAGGCGGGGGTGCCCGGGTGTTCCCGCAGGACGTCCGCCAGGTCATCAGCCCATTTCTCACTCATGAGGAAGGAGACAGGCTGGTGACCGGCCGCGAGCGCCCGACGAATCACCTTGGAGGATTCGGCAATGTAAATCCCCCACTGCGGTTCCAGGGCGCTACGCAGCTTCACATCGGTCAGCTGCGTGTAGTACCGCAGCTGCTGCTCGGGGGCCTGATCCAGGGGCGTGACCGACTCGATTGCGTAGACGCGTTCGGCGCGCTCGGCAATCTGCTCGGCGGTCAGCTGCTTGGGGCCTCGACTCATGCGCGCTTGAAGGCCGAGAAGCGACCCGACGAGGTCACGGTCAGGGCCAGGTCCATGTCGTAGGTTGCGGCGAGGTTGGCCTCGGTGATGGTGGAGAGAATCGGGCCGGCCGCAACCACGCCGCCGTCGCGAATCATCAGGGCGTGGGTGAAGCCGGAGGGAATCTCCTCGAGGTGGTGGGTAATGAGCACGGTGGCCGGCGCGTAGGGGTCAGCGGCCAGGGCGGTCAGTCGCTCCACGAGGTCCTCGCGGCCGGAGATGTCCATGCCCGAGCCGGGCTCGTCCAGCAGTAGCAGTTCGGGGTCGGTCATGAGGGCGCGGGCGATGAGGGCGCGCTTGCGCTCGCCATCGGAGAGGGAGCCGAAGGTGCGGTCGGCAAGGGTGTCGACGCCCCACTCGGCCAGCAGCTCGGTGGCGCGCTCGTCGTCCATGACGTCGTATTCCTCGTTCCAGCGGCCGGAAACGGCGTATGCGGCGGTGACGACCACGTCGGAGACCTTCTCGGTGGCGGGAATCTGGGTTGCGGAGGCGCCGGAGGACAGGCCGATGCGCGGACGCAGCTCGAAAACGTCGACCGCGCCGAGGGTCTCGTCAAGAATCTCAACCTCGCCGCTGGTAGGGTGCAGGCGGGCCGCCGCGACGGAGAGCAGGGTGGACTTACCGGCGCCGTTGGGGCCCAGCACGACCCAGCGTTCACCTTCGTTCACGGTCCAGGAAACGTCGTTGAGGATCTTGCGGCCGCCGCGGACGACGGAAACGTTCTGCAGGTTGAGTACGGTGCTCATGGTTCTTCTTCCAGTGAATTGGCGGGTGGGTGATGCCTCGCTCCCCCGAACCATCCGGTGACGGGTGGCGCGGGTGAGGAGGTGCGCGGCGGCACCCTGCGTTGGGTGCCGCCGCGGCGGGAGTCTTTAGTCGATGAAGCCGCGTGCGCCGCCGACCAGCTCAACGTGGCCGGTCTCGACGTCTGCGGTGACCATCTTCGCGATTTCGTGGGCGAACTCGTTGACGGTGTAGAGCTTGCCCGCGGTCTCGCGGCGCTGCTCGATGGCGCCCGGGTGCAGGCGGTTGAGCAGGGTTGCGGTGACGGTACCTTCAATCATGTCGGCGGAGACCACGACCAGGGAGATGCCCTTCTCGGAGAGGGCGGGAATCTCGGCAATCAGGGCGTCTTCGCCGGCGCGCTTGGACTCTGCGACGGGCTGGTACTCGTCCATGGTCTCAACCTCGCGGATGAAGTGTGCCTGGTGGCTGGTCACGAAGACGATGCGTCCGCCTTCGGGCATCTTCTCTGCGGCCAGGCGAGCCAGGTTCAGCTGGGCGTCGCGGTTCAGGCGCATTGCGTAGTCCTCGCCCATGCCGGTCTCCATGCCGCCCGAGGCGTTCAGAATCAGGTAGTCCAGGGAGCCGAAGGTCTCGATGGCGGTGTTGACGAGGGTCTGCAGGTCCTCGGCCTTGGTCACGTCAGCCTGCACGGCAACGGCCTTGCCGCCGGCCTCTTCGATGGCCTTGACGATCTTGTTGGCGCGCGGTGCCTTGGAACGGTAGTTCACGACGATGTTGGCGCCTTCGGCGGCGAGAATCTGTGCGGTGTCTGCGCCGACGCCTCGGGAGGAGCCGGTGATGATGATGGTCTTGCCGGTCAGCTGTGCCATTCGGTGTACGTCCTTTGTGTTGTTCAAAGATGGTGTCTAACGTTGCGTGCAACGTCGATGTCTTGTGGCGCGGCCCGCGCACGCAGGCGGCGAATGCGCGGACCGCGCGACGGGCGGGCGGTAGTCGTACCGCCGCACCCGCCGGGATGCAGTCTTTGCGGGTTTTAGTGGCCCATGCCCAGGCCGCCGTCCACGGGGATGACGGCGCCGGAGATGTAGTTTGCCTCGTCGGAGGCGAGCCAGCGGACCACGCGTGCAACCTCCTCGGCCTCTGCGAAGCGGCCGGCCGGGATGGAGGCGAGGTAGTTCTTCTTGGTTTCCTCGGGCAGAACATCGGTCATGGCGGTGTTGATGAAGCCCGGAGCCACCACGTTCGCGGTGATGTTGCGGCCGCCCAGCTCGCGGGTGATGGAGCGGGCCATACCGACCAGTGCCGCCTTGGAGGCGGAGTAGTTGACCTGGCCGGGCGAACCGTACAGGCCCACCACGGAGGAGATGAGGATGATGCGGCCGCGCTTGAGCTTGAGCATACCCTTGATGGCGCGCTGCACCACGCGGAACGAGCCGGTGAGGTTCGTGTCAATTACGTCGGTGAAGTCGGCTTCCTTCATGCGCATCAGGAGCATGTCGCGGGTAATGCCGGCGTTGGCAACCAGCACCTCAACGGGGCCGTATTCCGCCTCGATGGCCTTGAAGGCTTCGTTAATGCTGTCGGCGTCGCGCACATCCGCCTTGACGGCGAAAAATTCTTCGGGGGCCTCGCCGCTGCGGTAGGTGATGCAGACGTTGTGGCCCGATGCCTGGAATTCCTTGGCGATTTCGTAGCCGATGCCTCGGTTACCGCCGGTGACCAGGACGGTCTTGGGAGTGTTTTCGCTCATGAGCTTCCTTGGTGAGTCGCCCCCTCGCGGTCGGCGCCGATGCAGCGGCTCCGCGGCCGGGGTGTGGACGGATGGACAGTCGAAGCCTATTTTACCGCGTTTTACGCTCGAGGTGCCGCAGGCTACACCGCACTCACTCCCCCGTCGCTACCCTATCGCGTCTCGAGAACACCCCTTTATACGCACCGCACTCGCGCGTAGACTAGCTCATGGTGCCTCCGCGGCGGAGGCGCCCGTACCGTTCGTGAAAGGATTGGGAATCATGGATCTTCTGGGTTCGCTCTCGCAGGATGCGCAGCCCGAGTACGCGAAGTGCTCGCGTAAGGGGTGCCGGCATGCGGCGGAGTTCCAGCTACTGTGGAACAACCCCAAGGTACACACCCCCGAGCGCCGAAAGATTTGGCTGGCCTGCTCGGAGCACGTGGGCTGGTTGGAGAACTACCTGCGCGAGCGCGAGTTCTGGAAGCAGACGCTACCCTTCGATGGCTCCATGGCGGACTCCTCCGAGTAGCCGGCGGAAAGGGCTCGGCGAAGGGACCACCCCTTAATCGAAACTACTTTCGATATATGCTATATTTGTTCTAATAGCTTTAGATTGAGGCACTCTCCACGCACCCCCAGCGCCCACCAGCACTCCAGGAGGCAACCCCCATGATGGGATACTCGCACACCGTCAGCGCCGCCGCCGGCTGGTTGGCCCTGGTCGAGACGGGAGTTGTGCAGGTTCCGGATACTCCCACGCTCGTTGTCACGACCCTGGCGTGCGCCGGGGCCGGCATGCTGCCGGACATTGACCATCACAACGGCAGTATCGCGAATTCCATCCCGCCCGTTTCGCGGTGGGTGGCACGCATTGTGGGGACCGTGAGCGGTGGTCACCGCAAGGGTACCCACTCCATCCTGGGCCTGGTGGCCTTCTGGGCCATCGCGTACTTTAGCGCAAGCATTAGCTACAACGGCATCCCGTGGGCCTCGCTCCTCCTGGCCGCTTTCTCGGGAGGCCTGGCCCTGCGGGTCCTGGGAGCCCCGGGGGGATGGATTGGCGCCATCGCGCTGGGCTATGCCGCCTACACGACGGATTCACTCACGCTCCTCCCCTGGGCCTTCTCGGTGGGCGCTACGATTCACCTCATCGGCGATCTGCTCACCACCCGCGGCCTACTCCCCCTCTATCCCATCGTCATTAAACCACTGGTGGCCTCGCCCCTGTGGAAGAAGAGCGGCTACATGGCACTGCCTGTCCTGGGGGACGCCGGCAGTGTGCGCGAAAAGGGCCTAACCCTCGCGTTGAGCATCTACATTGGATGGTACGCTGCAGCCATGATGGGATTTGTGGAGTACCCACTCCAGACGTTTGGACTGGGCGTCCACGCCGCAAAGTAGCACCGCAGCCTCACAGATGGTTTTTCACGAGCCCACATCCCGAGGATAAAGCAGTCCCGCCTCCGGCTCGGCGGCACAATACGTGGGCATCGCATAGACTATTCAGAAAACGAAGGCACCCCGTCACTTCACTAGGAAGCGGCGGGGTGCCTCGCAATAATCATCCCGAACCTATCGGGCTGAGAGACTAAGCGTCCTGGATGGGCCAGAAGACGTCAACCTCAACGTTCTCTTCGCCGGAGGTGGGGTACTTCTCGAATTCAGTGTTGTGCATTGGTGTTCTCCATTCATGAGCGGGCGGGAGTTTCCTCTCCCCCGCGTCAGCTCGTCGATGGTGACGAGCTTTAGATTCGCTTGTGCGTCCTCGCATCAGCGGGAACATCTCCAGTCTATACCCGAAGAATGTTGTGTTTCTACCGAAAATCCCACAATGTCAGTAGGCACACACGAAAAATTTAAAAACCCCACACGTACGCTCGGATATCTTGGGTGAAGACGTTTCTTTGAAATCTAAAAACCCACAAGGCAACACCATTTTTTCGTCAAATAGCACCTGTGATTCATAAGGTACCACCCACAAACCCAATGCACTAATGAGCAATATAGGCACATACGACCAAAAAGCAATACAACCCCACGGGTCAGGTCACATTTTTTCGCGATATTCGAGAAGGTAACTCCAGAAGAGACACGAAGGAGGCCCCGGCACCATACGGCGCCGGAGCCTCCTTACCTTTATGCTGACGAATTACGTTTTAGGCCAGCGAGATGAGGTCCTGGTACTCCTTCGACCAGAGGTCCTCCACCGCATCCGGCAGAAGCAGCACGCGCTCGGGGTTGAGCGCCTCCACCGCACCCTCATCGTGCGAAACCATGACGATTGCCCCCTGATACGCCTTCAGCGCATGCAAAATCTCCTCGCGGGAGGCCGGGTCGAGGTTGTTGGTCGGCTCATCCAGCAGCAGCACGTTCGCGCTCGAGGCCACGAGCGTCGCCAGGGCGAGACGGGTCTTCTCGCCACCGGAGAGCACACCGGCCGGCTTATCCACGTCATCCCCCGAGAAGAGGAAGGAACCCAAAATCGTGCGCACTCGCGTGTCGTCCAGGTCGGGCGCCGCGGACTTCATGTTCTCGAATACGGTGCGGTCGCCGTCCAGAATCTCGTGCTCCTGAGCGAAATAACCCAGCTTGACACCGTGGCCGTAGATGACCTCGCCGGTATCGGGCTTCGTCGTGCCGGCAAGCATGCGCAGCAGCGTGGTTTTACCCGCACCGTTCAGGCCCAGCACCACCACGCGGGAGCCGCGGTCGATGGCCAGGTCAACGCCCGTAAAAATCTCGAGCGAGCCGTAAGACTTCGACAGGCCCTCGGCCGAGAGTGGAGTCTTGCCGCAGGGAGCCGGATCCGGGAAACGGATTGCCGCCACCTTATCCACCTGGCGTTCCTCCTCCAGGCCGCGCAGAAGCTTCTCGGCACGCTTAATCATCTGCTGGGCGGCAGCGGCCTTCGTGGCCTTGGCTCGCATCTTGTTCGCCTGCTCCATGAGGGCGCTCGCCTTCTTCTGGGCGTTAGCGCGCTCGCGCTTGCGGCGGTGCTCGTCCTGCTCACGCTGAGCCAGGTAGTTCTTCCAGCCCATGTTGTACTGGTCAATCACGCAGCGGTTAGCGTCAAGGTAAAAGACGCGGTTGACGACGAGCTCCATGAGGTCCACGTCGTGGCTGATGACCAGCAGGCCACCCGAGAAGTTCTTGAGGAAGTCCCGCAGCCACATGATCGAGTCGGCATCCAGGTGGTTGGTCGGCTCGTCCAGCAGCATGGTGTCCGCATTAGAGAAGAGGATGCGAGCCAGCTCCACGCGGCGACGCTGACCGCCCGAAAGGGTCGAAAGCGGCTGGGAGAGCACGCGCTCGGGCAGGTCCAGGTTGGAGGTGATGACCGCGGCCTCGGACTCGGCGGCGTACCCACCGCCGGCGATAAACTCTGCCTCGAGGCGGTCGTAGCGGCGCAGGCCCTTAGCGCGCACCGCCTCGTCCTCGCTGGCCATGTCTTCCTGGGCTTGACGCATCTTGCGGGCCACGCCATCCAGGCCGCGAGCCGAGAGGATGCGGTCGCGGGCCAGCTGGCTCATGTCGTCCACCTTGGGGTCCTGCGGCAGGTAGCCGATCTCGCCGCTGCGGGTGACGGTGCCGTCCGCGGGCAGGGTGAGTCCGGCCAGCACCTTGGTCATGGTGGTCTTGCCGGCGCCGTTGCGGCCCACCAGGCCGATCTTGTCGCCCTTGTCGATGCGGAAGGTGACGTCTTCCATCAGCAGGCGCGCGCCGGCGCGCAGTTCAAGGTTCTGTACGGCAATCATAGGTGTCTTTCGGGTGGGACGGTCTGCGTGTGGTGCTGGTGCTCCGAACCGGTTCCAGAGAGGAGAACCACCGGGCGAGCACCCCATCAATTTTAGTGCAGGGATGCCGTGCGTGCATGTGGGTTTGCTTTTATTTCTGTGGTGACGGGTGTAGGATACCTATCGAACACTGTTCAATGATAATATTCTGCAGGGCGTTTCACGCCGCGCAACGACGCCGTGCGAACCGATCCCTCCGCCCCCCCCGAGCCGACCCACCAAATCCGTACCCAAAGGAGTACACGCCGATGTCCGAACCCACGCGCGAATCCACGCCGCGCCGCAACGACGCCGCCCGCAGCTCGGTCGCCACCGACCTCTCCCTCATCGCAGTATTCGCGGGCTTCATCGCCGCGCTCGCCATCATGCCCGCAGTCAGCTTGGGTGTGTAGAGGTTCGTAATGTT
>ERZ773037.452-NODE-452-length-22377-cov-13.905878_pt1 | contig 22377 bp, 20 predicted proteins | sample MGYA00511466_ERZ773037 | MGnify/ENA primary metagenome ERZ773037 (study PRJEB29015, sample SAMEA2738146) | human oral metagenome | biome: human oral; feature: human-associated habitat; material: saliva | place: China | collected 2202 ... | reverse complement strand
GACCGTGCGCGTAGTCAATCGGGTCGGGGGTCGGTTCGCTCGCCGTCTCCAGGAAGGGATTGCGGCGGCGCTTAGTCGTGCGCGTTGTAGAAGCCTCAGACATTAGAGACGACCACCCGCCGATGTAGCGGAGGTGCCCTGCTCCTTATCGCGAGCCGTGAGGGTCACCAGGATTGCCTCCGGCGGGCAGAACAGGCGCACCGGCGCAAAACGAGAGGTGCCCAAACCGGCAGAAACCTGAACCGGAATACCGGACTGTTCACTGACGCCCTTCGCACGCGAAGGCGGCAAATCGCAGTTGCTGACCAGAGCATGACCGCCGGGCAGACAGACCTGACCGCCGTGCGTATGACCGGCAAAAATAGCCTGCGCACCGTCCTGCACGAAGCGGTGCAGGGTACGCATGTAGGGGGCGTGCGCCACGCCGATACGGATGCTCGGCTCCTCGCCCTCGTCGAAGGCACCGGGGGCAAATCCGGGGTGCTCATCGTAGCGCAGGTGCGGGTCATCCACACCGGAAAACTCCAAGCGCAGACCCTTGAGGTTCAGCGTGTCGTAGCGGTTAATCAGGCCCGTCCAGCCGCGCGACTCGAAAGCGTCGTGCATCCGCTCAATGGGCAGGGCTACGCGCGAGCCTTCCTCAATCATCTGCGGGGTGCGCGGCTGCCACAGGTAGCGTGCCGGGTTCTTAAAAACTGGCGCGAAATAGCAATTGGAGCCGGGCACAAACACGCCGGGGAAGTCCATGAGCGGGTCGAGCGCCTCCAACAGCGGACCCATACCGTCCACGTGGGAGAGGTTATCGCCCGTGTTCATCACCAAATCCGGTTCCAGAGCAGCCAGCGAGTGCATGAAGTCAATCTTTTTCTGCTGGCCCGGGATCATGTGCATATCCGAAATATGCAGAATCCTAAAGTCGGGGCTACCGGCGGGCAGCACCGGCAGGGACTCGGTGCGGAGCTGAAAATTGTTCAGCTCAATAAAGTGCCCGTATGCCGCCGTGGCGGCCCCCAAGGCTGCAGTGGCGGCTACCGCCCCCGCTACCTTCTTCAGGAGCGGGGAGGAGCCGCGTGCGCCGGGGACCGCCACGGGGACGCGGGCGTTGACTGCGTTTTCACACATCATCAATCGCCTTTCAGGCTTCAGCTGAGGAGCTGTGATTCTAGCTGTACGACAGAATCTTATCGCTGGGAGTGGTGAAGTCCTTCGTGTTGTACTTCGGTGCGATGGCCTTCATAAACGACTGCCACTGTGCACCTGCGTAGGTTGCACCATCGACGTACTCGAGGACTCGACCGTTAATACCCACACCGTTCAGGGAGCGGTTGCCGAGGTTGTTCGAACCAACCCAAGACGCGGTGGACAGGCCACGAGTGTAGCCCACCTGCCAGGTCTGGGAGGAGTTATCGTTCGTACCGGTCTTCGCAGCCGAACCGTTCGGCAGACCAATACCACGCTGAGAAGCGGAACCGCCGGGCTGGATAACGCCCTTCAGAACCCAGCTGACACCGTTCGCGATGTCCGGATCCAGGACCTGCTCGCACTGGTTCTGGTATTCCTTCATGGTCTCACCGTTGGTCTTGGTGATCTTCTCAATCGGGCGGGGGGTGCAGTACTTACCCTCGGAAGCGAAGATAGCGTACATGGATGCGCTGGTCAGCGGGGAGATACCGTATGTGGTACCACCAATGTTGGTACCCAGATTGGGGATGCTGTGCAGCGGTTCGCCGGTACCGTCCAGAGCGTGCATCTTGATCGACAGGTCGTGCACATCGCACAGGTCAATCTGGGAGAGCATGCCGTACAGGTACGAGTTCAAGGACTGGCGAATACCATACGCAGCGGTACCGTAGGTCAGACCGCCGTTGACCGCGTTCTTGTAGGACCAGCCGTTCGGCTGACCGGTGTAGTAGTACTTACCGCCCTCGTAGCACTTGGCGTTCCAACCGAAGCTGGTGGGCCAGAACAGCTGGGTACCGTTCACGGTAGCGTTCGCACCGTGGCCGCTCATGAGCCACTGGGCCAGAATAATCGGCTTGAAGGTAGAGCCGGGCTGGAAGCCGGGGGTACCACCGTACGCAGCATCAACGTTGTAGTTGTACTCGGTCTTGGAGTGGTCGTTGGCATCAGCGGGGATACCGAGCTCAGTGTTCTGCGCCATGGCGATGACGCGGCCGGTGCCGGGCTCAACACTGGTCAGTGCGGAGTTGACGTCGTTCCAGTTGGTCGCTGCCGGCTGGGTAGAGTCCACTGCCTGCTTTGCTACGGTCTGAGCCTCAGGGTTCAGGGTGGTAACGATCTTCAGACCGCCGCGCTTGATGGCGGTGTTGCGCAGCTCAGCGGTTGCGCCGAGGGACTCGTCCTGCAGCAGGTAGTTGACTACGTAGCGGCAGAAGAACGCCTTATCGCCTGCCAGGGAGCAACCCTGGGACTTGGGCTTGACGTTGAGCTTAATATCGCTGGCAATGGCGTCGCTGTATTCCTTGTCGGTAATCTTGCCGTCACGCAGCATGGTGCCCAGAACGATGTCGCGGCGTTCACGAGCCAGCTCGGGGTTCACGGTCGGGTCGTACACGTTCGGTGCCTGCACCAGACCGGCAAGAAGCGCGGACTGCGCCACGTTCAGGTCCTTAGCGGAAATACCCCAGTAGTACTGTGCAGCAGCCTCAACACCGTAGTTAGAACCACCGAGGTTCACGATGTTCAGGTAGCCTTCGAGGATTTCGTCCTTGGACTTGTTCTGCTCCATAGAGATCGCAAGCTTCATTTCGCGAATCTTTGCAGCGTAGGTCTTGTTACCGTTCAGGGTTGCGGTTGCGTCCTCACCACGAGCCACAGCGGCATCAACAATGAGGTTGTTAACGTACTGCTGGGTCAGGGTGGATGCACCCTGACGGCGGCCGCTGTTGGAGTTAATGATGTTGTTCAGGAACGCACGACCGATACCGATAGCGGAGACAGCGCCGTGATTGTAGAAATCACGGTCCTCAACCGAGACGATAGCGTCCTTCATGTGCTGAGAAATCTGATCCAGCTTGACCGGCTCACGGTTCTCTTCGAAGAAGGTCGCAATTTCGGTCTTACCGTCAGCAGCGTAAATAGTAGAAGGACGGGAAGAGATGCCATCGGCAATGTCGTCAGGAAGGTCCTGGAACCATGACATCGACGCGTTCGTGACCATACCCAAGCTCACGGCGGGGGGTACGACAATAATTGCCGCGAGGAAACCGGCAATCACGCTGAACGCGAGGAACTGCAAAAAATCTCCCGGACGGCGACGCGAACGGGTTTTCTTAGATGAAGCCATTCATTCAGTTTATCCCATGAAACTGTGAGAGATAGCCCGTCTCGGCAGCCCACCGGGACGCGGGTTTCTCAGCCCTGAGAATAAAGCCCCCAAAAGCGCCGGATATTGACCAAAACCATAGTGAATCCCTTTTACTTATTGAACACCGGGCGATAGTCTAGAGGGTATGAAGAAATGGGAATACGCAACTGTACCGCTGATGATCCACACGACCAAGGCAATCCTCGACAACTGGGGTGAAGACGGCTGGGAGCTCGTAACTGTTCTCCCCGGCGCATCCGCACCTGCCGGCGCAACCCCCGCGTCGAACATGGTCGCTCCGACTCAGGGAAACCCTATCGCCTACTTTAAGCGCGAGAAGGCTGACTAAGAGCAGCGCACCCGGCGGTCACCTCAACCCCACTTTTCCCCTACGTATAGGGGAGGGCGGGAATAGATGAGGCAGGCCGCCGGTTAGCCGTTTAACAGCTGCCTGAATATCAGTAGCGTTTAGGTTTACGGCATTTCCCCTATCACCGTTTGGGTGCCCGCACCCGCCATCCTTCTGGAGTAATCATGACTGAATCCCGTATTGAAGCACGTATCCGCGAACTCGGTTACGAACTGCCCGTAGCACCCGCCCCCGTTGCCGCTTATGTTCCAGCGGTAACCTCCGGTTCCTACGTGTACACCTCCGGTCAGCTGCCCTTCGTTGACGGCGCCCTGCCCGAAACCGGTAAGGTGTCCGACTCCGGCGCTGAAGGCTTCGTGACCCCCGAGGACGCTAAGCAGTACGCGGGTATCTGCCTGCTCAACGCCCTGGCAGCAGTCAAGTCCGTTATTGGCGACCTGGACCGCGTGCAGCGCGTCGTGAAGGTTGTTGGTTTCGTAGCATCCGAGGTGAACTTCACCGCCCAGCCCGCCGTCATTAACGGCGCCTCCGAACTGCTCGGCGAAATCTTCGGCGAGGCAGGCCAGCACGCCCGCTCCGCCGTGGGTGTTCCCGTTCTTCCCCTCGATTCGCCCGTAGAGGTCGAGATCATCGTTGAGTATGTCTAAGCTGTACACCGGCGCTCTGCCGCTGTCTGCTATTCGTGCTGCCCAAGCTCAGCGGGCAGCGCAGAACGCTCCTGACAAGACTGCACGCACCGAATCCGCACAGGACAACGGCACCGCCCAAAACATCAAGACTCTACCCCTGCCGGTGCAGGAACGCCGCTTCGGCACTCCCACCCCGGCTGAGGGAGTGGAGCGCCCCCGCATGTTTACCGGCCGCCAGTCCGCGGCTAACCCGCGAACCTCCTGCATTCAGCGTCTCTACGCGGTCCCTGAGTTCATGCGCACCGCCGCCGAAAGCTGGTGCGAAGGCGGTAACGAAGGCGCGACCGGCTGCACGATGCGCCAGGCGGCATCCGTTATTTTTGTGCGCGATGGTGACAACGGCCTCGAAACGATTCTGACTTACCGCCCCGGCACCTCTCCGCTGGGCGTGGTGGCGTTCCCCGGCGGCACGGCTCTTCCCGGTGATGATGAGTCCGCCTCCTGGGTGGGTCCCGGCGCCGACTACTGGCAGGATCAATTCCACTTCTCCGATATTGCGCAGGCACGCCGCAGCGTCATGGCTGCCGTGCGTGAATCCTTCGAAGAGACCGGCATTCTGCTTGCCGGCGAGGACGAACAGGACGTCGTCGAGCACTCCAGCACGCCTGAGTTCATGGCGTGGCGCGAGGCAGTCGCGGCTCAGGATAAGAGCTTCTCTGACTTCTTGACCTCCAGCGGTTTAAGCGTGCGCGCTGACCTGCTGCGCCCGGTCGCGCGTTGGCAGTCCCCGGACTTCTTCCTCAAGCGCTACGATATCGCCTACTTCACCACGGCGTTGCCCGTGGGCCAGGACCCGAAGCTGCTGCTCGGTAAGGGCGTGTGGGGTGACTGGCTGAACGTGCGTGAACTGCTCGAAGCCAAGGACACCAGCGAACTGGGCGACCGCATCGGCCAGCCCAACACGGTGGGTCGTACCCTCGATCAGCTCATCACCCCCGGCGTGATGTGCATGCTCGAATCTTTGGCGAAGGCACAGACTTCCGTGGCGTGGCTGTCCAAGCGCCGCAATATTGAGGTGAGGAAGCCTGTGCTCGTGACCCACAATGGTGCGTGCATGCTCTCCTTCACCGAGGTGGTTCCGGCTACAACCGGTTCCATGTACACCGGCGCGATGGGCGCGCTCTAACGAGCTGCCGCATCCACTCGCTCGTAAGATCTCGTGAGATGAAGCGTTAAAGACGTCAGGAGCCGTTTCCCCATGCAGAGGGAAACGGCTCCTGATCTATTTAAGTCGCGTGTCTTTCAGCGAGGGCTCCCTAGAATGCCCTCACTCAAAGAGGCTTTAGCGGGAACGCTGGCGCAGGCGGGGCAGGTCCAGAATGACAACTGCGCGTGCCTCCAGGCGGATCCAGCCGCGGGAAACGAACTCGGCAAGAGCCTTGTTCACGGTCTCACGGGATGCACCAACCAGCTGTGCCAGCTCTTCCTGAGTCAGCTCGTGAGCAACGAGCACGCCGTCGGTTGCGGGGCGGCCGAAGCGGTCAGCCAGGTCCAGCAGCGCCTTAGCGAGGCGGCCGGGAACGTCAGAGAAGACCAGGTCAGCCAGTGCCTCGTTAGCGTGGCGCAGGCGGCGAGCCAGAGTCTTAATGACCTGATCGGAGATCGTGGGATCCAGCTGCTGTGCACGTTTGAAGGACTCGTGCTTGATGGCAGCCAGGCGAGTCTCAGAGACAGCCACAGCGTTGGTCGAACGGGGCGAAGGATCGAAGAGAGCCATCTCGCCGAAGACGTCACCGGGACCCATGATTGCGACCATGTTCTCGCGGCCGTCAGCGGCGGTGCGACCCAGCTTGACCTTACCGGAGAGCACAGCGAAGAGCTGGTCGTCCTGGTCGCCCTCGTAGAAGAGGACGGCGTTGCGGGAGAGGTCAATCTCCTGAATGTCATCGGTCAGCAGAGCGAAAGCTGCGTCGTCGAGGTTAGCAAAGAGAGGGGTGCGACGGAGGATCTCGAGATCCATAAAGTTCTCCTAGATATGAGGTGATGAGCCGAAGCTCGTAAATGTTCAGTGAGTGAGCCCGAACCGGTGTCATGCATCTCAACATCTGAAATGTGAGAAGGCTCAAGCTAGTGTGACATATTCAACTGATATGAGCGTACCCTAAAAAAGCGCTTTATGCATTCCGATACAGCGAGCTTTACAACAAAAGTTATTTCTTTCAGGCAAATTCAAAGCTTCCCCACAGGTTCACCGCCTAATATCAGGCATTCAGGTGTGTACTTTATCGGCCCAACATACGCCACCACACTCACCGGGCATAACCCGCACCAACCACGATGGGCACACCGTGACCACTTCTACCCACCAAGGAGGCAATTAGTCGTGACGACTGGCATCAACCTGCTTGATATTGCTATCCCCATCATCCTGCTGCTCTACTTCCTCGCCGGAGTCCGCAGCGGATTCTTCACCACCCTCGGAACCTTCCTCGGCCTCGGCCTGGGCGTCTGTGCCGCAGCCTGGCTCGTGCCCCTCGCCGTAGCGTCCGTGGGATCCCAGTGGAGCCTCATTACCGCCGTCGGCGTGCTCATCATCTGCCTGACCATCGGACAGTGGCTCGGCCTCGTCGCCGGACGCACCATCCGCCGTGTCACCGACATCACCCCACTCAAGGGCATTGAACGCTTCTTCGGCGGCGTGCTGAACCTCGCCGCCTGCGCCCTGGTCATGGTCGTGCTGACCATCTCCATGCGCACCGTACCCATCCCGCAGCTCAACACTGCACTCAGCGACTCCAAGACCCTCTCCTGGATGGTCGCCTCCACCCCCGAGGTCGTCAAGGACCGCATCAACACGGTACGCAATGACGTGCTCGCCTTCGGAACCATTCCGGAAGTCAGCCAGCTCATCGCCCCCGAAACCAGCGCCCCCACCCAGACCGTAGAATCCGCGGCACTGGACCGGGCGGCAGCCTCCGTGGTTGAGATTCTGGGCGCCGCAGAGCAGTGTGGCTACACCTCCACCGGCTCCGGCTTTGTCGCCGATAACGGCCTGGTTGTCACCAACGCCCACGTGGTCGCCGGCGTGACCTCCCCGGTCGTGCAGGACTCCCGCGGCCGCACCTGGCCCGGCACCGTCGTTTACATGGACAGCGAACAGGACATCGCCTTCATCAGCGTTCCCAAGCTGCCGCTCGAACCGCTGAACATTGGCTCCAACGCCGCCGCAGGTAGCCTCGTCACCTTCATGGGCTACCCCAAGGGCGGCCCGTTCAAGGCACTGCCCGCCACCGTGCAGGGCATCGGCAACACCCAGACCATCGACGCCGACACCGGCCGCGCCAACGCCATGCGCCAGGTCTACCAGCTGGCAGCCGACGTGCAGCACGGCAACTCCGGCGGCCCCGTCCTCGACGAAAACGGCAACGTGGTCGGCGTGATCTTCGGCAAGGCAACCAGCGGCCAGACCGGCTACGCCATCACCGCAAGCACCCTCAAGCAGGCACTGGCTGAAGGTGGCGACAACACCGCCGCTGTCTCCACCGGATCCTGCCGCAAGTAACAAACCGCTAGACAGCGATAAAAGTTCAGGCTCCCGCCCTCAAGTAAGGGACGGGAGCCTGAACTATTTAACGACAGGAGGCGTGCGCTGGGGTAATCAGCGAGGTACTGAACTGTTATTCCGCCAGATGCTGCGCTGCTATTCTGCGAGGTGCTGCGCCAGGAAATCAACCGCCATGACATAGCCGTACGCACCCGCACCGGCAATCACAGCAGTAGCCTGCGGCGACACAAACGAATGATGACGGAATTCCTCACGGCGATGCACATTCGACAGATGCACCTCAACCACCGGAAGCTCAGCCGCCTCCAGCGCATCGTGCAGCGCCACCGAGGTGTGCGTGTACGCCGCCGGGTTGATAATAATTGCCGCACCACGAGTACGAGCACGCTGAATCTCGTCCACCAGCGCACCCTCATGATTCGACTGCATAAACTCAACATCGAAACCATGATCCGCCGCGCGCTCACGCACCATACGCTCAATATCGTGCAGAGTGGTGTAGCCGTACACCTCAGGGCGGCGCTGCCCAAGCAGATTCAAATTCGGTCCATTAAGCACAAAAATCGTATCTGACATAAAACCAGTGTGGCACAGCGGGCGCCCGCTGAGCGCTAGGCGGCGCGAACTGCCCAGAAAATGATGAGGTACAGAAAAAGATGAGATACAGAAAATGATGGGGGAGCGCGCCAAGTACGGTGAACCTCGCTACCGCCCACACCCCCAAGCCCGGTACCCTCGCGCTATGACCGAGAACGCCACCCAGCCCGCAGCAGACGCACAGAACAACGCAGCACAGAACAGTACGGCAGAGAACACCGAATCGCTCCTGCAGATCCGATTCGTTCCCGAATTCAAAGCCGCAGCCGCCGCACGCCGCCTCAACGCACGCGCGCCCGAAAGCCACCTCGCCACCGTGCGCCGTGCCCGCAAAATCAACCGCATCCTCGGGGAAACCTACCCCTACGCCGTCGCAGAACTCGACTTCAACAACCCCTTCGAGCTGCTCATCGCCACCGTGCTCTCGGCACAAACCACCGACGTGCGCGTCAACTCCGTCACCGGGGCACTCTTCGCACGCTACCCGGACGCCGCCGCGCTCGCTTCCGCACGCACCGAAGAGGTCGAGCCCTACATTCAGTCCCTTGGCTTCTACCGCGCCAAGGCACGCTCCATCGTCACGCTCTCCCAGCAGCTCGTCGAACGCCACAACGGGCAGGTTCCCTCAACCCTCGAAGAGCTCGTAGAACTCGCCGGCGTCGGCCGCAAAACCGCGAACGTGGTCCTCGGAAACGCATTCGACGTGCCCGGACTGACCGTAGATACCCACTTTGGCCGCCTCGCCCGCCGCATGGGGTTTACCACTGCAGATGCCCCCGAAGCAGTCGAAAAAGACGTTGCCGAACTCATCGAACGCAAAGACTGGACGCTCTTCTCACACCGCATGGTCTACCACGGCCGCCGCATCTGCCACGCCAAAAAGCCCGCCTGCGGCGTATGCCCCGTCGCCGACCTCTGCCCGTCCTATGGAGCCGGGGAGACGAACGAACAAGCAGCACGTAAACTCATGAAATACGAAATGGCACCCGGCCGAGAAGACCTGCACCTGCGATTCCTGCAGGGCGCAACCCGCCGCGAACTCATGGCAGAAGGCTACCCGCTCAGCGCCTAACGGTGCCCGAACCAGCCCGGAATGCAGCCGCACAGAAGAGAGGTACACAGATGAGCGCACCCGAGCAATCGGTACAGTCCGAACAAGCGGTACAGCCCGAACAGGCGGGGCAGGATGCACAGCACCCCGCCCAGCCGGCACTGGCGGCTCTCGCAACAGGCGGCGTGGAATTCGATGTGCAAGCCTTGCTACGCAGCGCACCCGCCAGCCCCCTGAGCAAAGAAGCCGCCGTGCTGATTCTCTTCGGCGTGCTCGACAACTCGCCCTCCACCGGCGAATTTGAAGGCTGCCCCGAAAACGTCAGCGCCGACCTGGACGTACTGCTCCTCGTGCGTGCCGCAACCCTGCGCTCACACGCCGGTCAGCCCGCCTTCCCCGGCGGCAAAATCGACCCCGAAGACTACGCGCTCGCCGAAACCACCGGCGAACCTGTCGCCCACATCGCCGCCCTGCGCGAGGCGGTCGAAGAAACCGGGCTCGACCCCGCCGGTGTGCAGATTCTTGGCCAGCTGCGCACCCTGCCGCTACCCATCAGCAACTTCATGGTCACCCCCGTCATCGGCTGGTGGAACAGCCCCGTGCCCGTCGAAGTCGTCGACCACAACGAGTCGGCGCTCATCGCCCGCGTGCCCGTGCGTGATTTGCTCAACCCCGCCAACCGGCACACCGCCTACGTCAAACGCGGCCGCACCTCACACCGCACCCCCGCCTTCGAGGTGCGCATGCCCGGCGGCGAAGAATTCACCGTGTGGGGATTCACCGCGATTCTGCTGGACCGGATCTTTGACTCGCTCGGCTGGACCGTGCCCTGGGATACGAAAAAGATGCGCCCGGCACCCGGCTACGAGGAATAACTATGAGGAATAAAAACTGGCTGGATAAGTGCCTGACCAGCGGATATAGGGCACAGAATAGTGCGCAGATGGGGGCGGCAGGTAGCGTGAATGAAGCTACCTGCCGCCCCTATTTTCACTAGTGCGCGGTTATGTGTCGCTGACGTGCCGTTTACTTGCCGCTGATTATTTACCGCCGATTATTTGCCGTCCGCGTAGTTGCGCACCCGCGCCACCGACACCGGAAAATCAACCGGAACCCGACCGAAGAGCAGACGCGCCGCCTCCGCAGCGCCCTCACGCACAATACGCTCCACGCGATCGGCCTCCAGCTCAGGACCGCACAGCAGAAGCTCATCGTGCAAAAAATACACAATGCGGGTGCGCATCGGCATACCAAAAATCCGCTCCGACAACAGACGAGAACGCACCGCGCCCATCCAACACAGAGCCCACTCAGCCGCCGTACCCTGCACAATAAAATTGCGGGTCATACGCCCGTGCGCACGCGCAGTCGACACCGCACGCGACTCAGCCGCCGGCGAAGACCGATCAGCCACAATCTCACGGAAACGCTCATCCACCGGCGGGGACGTACGACCCAAAAAAGTCGTCACCTGACCGCCCTCCTCACCAATACGAGCCGCACGCTCCGTGAACTCCATCGCCTGCGGAAAAAGCGCCGCCACATGCGGCAACAGGGCACCAATCTCACCGCTTCGGCCGCCATACATAATCGCCAGCATGCCCACCTTTGCGTGGGAACGCTCCGTCAAACCCACACCCTTCATGCGCGCCAACTCGGCAATACCCGCATACAGGTCAGCGCCACGACCCGCCGAAGCGAGCGCCTCATCACGGCTCAACGCCGCCAAAATGCGCGGCTCAATCTGCGAGCCATCCGTCACCGTCAGTACCTGACCCTCCGGCGCCTGCACCGCCTGACGAATCTCCGCCGGAAGCTGTAACGCACCACCGCCGGAAGCGCCCCAGCGCCCGGTCGCGGCGCCACCCACCTCAAGATGCGGGCGGAACGCACCCTCAGAAACCCAGGTATCAGCCCACGTCCAGCCGTTAGCAGTCCAAATGCGGTACAGCTTCTTATAGCGCAGAATCGGGTCAATCAGCGCCCAACGCTTTTCCCGCTGAGCCGGAATCGCATCCGCCCAGCTCTTCAACTCCCACGAACGCGTAGACTTCACCGAAACCCCAGCAGACTGCAGAGCACGCAAAAGATCCTGCGGCGAATCCGGGTTCAACGACGGCATAAACAGCATGCGCTGAATCTGCTCCGCCAACTCCTGCATCTTCTGCGGACGCTCCCCGGGCACCGGGCGCGGACCCAACAACTCGCACAGATGCTCATGATGCGCCTGCACATTAAACGGGATGCCGTAATAGCCAATCTCAGCCGCCACCAACGCACCGGCTGACTCAGCCGCCGCCAAAAGACGCAGCCGCTCCGGATGCCTCGAGGCGCTAATAGCGCGCGCCTGCGCCAGCCACTCACGCATCAGCACACGCACCACCGGATGCTCAGGCAATAGAGTCACCGGTCCCGCCGCCAACTGCGGGGCAAAAGGCTCATGAGGCGCTGCCTCAAGGAAATCGGGGGAAGAATCTGCCGGGGAACCGGTGGATGCGGCGGAAGAGGCGGCGGGCGCACTCAAAAAATCGGCGCCGAACAGCTCCTCCTGACCCTGAATCTGCCGTGCCACCGGCAGATACCCCTGAGGCTCCACCGCCTCACGCACATCAGAAAGATCCAGCACCGGGCTGTACTCCACAAAACCGCTCGGATGCGTAGCGGCAGTCACCAAAATTCGCTGCACCAGACGCAAATCATGGCACAGATGCACCCGCACCCCGCGGCGCAGAAGCAGCGGGTCAACGTGGCGGGTATCAGCCCAAATCCAGCGGGGAAAACGCGCCTGCGCCGAATCTGCCGCCTGCCGCTCCACCTCCCGCACATACGCCGGAAGATTCGCCGCACTCACCCGATCCGCGCGCGTAATCCGCGGAATAAAAGTCGGGTCCTGCAACTGCTCAGCGGTCGGCGCCGAAAAATGAAAAGCACCCCACGAGGTCACCGGCTGAGCACCGCGCGAGGACGCACCCGCGGCAATAGCCGAGGTGACCGGGTGCGCGGGAGTGCCGGTCTGGGCGGTAATATCCGCGCCGGTGGCAGGACTGAGCAAAACGTACATTCTTCCATTATCGGTGACCGGGTGCGAAGGCGCGTGGTTTGTGGTCGCGGGCGGGCAGTTTGAGGAAGGGGCGCGGTCGGTTTGAGGAAGAGGAGGGCTTGGGATACGGGTGAAAAGTACGACGGGAGCGAGAGGGCTGAACGCGCCGCGATTTGTCATAAAAGCGTCGGATGCGTGCGTTTTGTTCGTTTGAGGTGCGTTCATCGTTGATATTTCGGTGTGCGCGAGGAGTTATCCACAGAACGCTCATTCTCTTAAAAATCGAGGCGGGCGCAATGCTCTCCTAGAGCCATGAACCCCACCAGCAATCCCGCCGAGCACACAGCCAGTCACCCCGCAAACCCTAACGGCTACCCGATCCGCACCGCGCAGAGCCCAACCGCGCAGAGTCCAACCACGTATGCGCCGGACACCCGCGCGCACTCGCTGCCCGCTCTGCTCATTCCCGAAGACTATCGCGCCCGCGCCGTCGCCCTACACGCCCGCGAGCTGATCCTGCGCTCGCCGCAGATGAGTGCTATCGCTCTGGGTGGTTTCGGTGGCGGTTTTAGCGCCCGGGTCAGTGTCGGGTTCGGTGGCGGATTCGGTAACGGATTCGGAGCCGGGGTCGAGAAGGCAGGGGAGCGGCCGCCCGCAGAAGGGGGAACTGCCGCTGGCAGTGCAAACACTGTGAGTGCCGCGGACGGCGGGCTACTCCAAGAGTCCCAGCCCCTCCGCGAGATTCTCGAAAACGCCGTGGACGAGGCAATCTGCGCCATCGACGGCGGACAGCCGGGGAACGCGAGCGCAGCAGGGGTGGGCGTGGTGAAGCCCCGAAGATTCCGCGCCAAAACGGTGCAACCCGCGCCCGCCTCCTGGAGCTACCCCAGCGTGGAATACGTGCCCGTCAACCGGCAGACCGCGCTGCGCTACCTCGCCGCGGAACTCTACGGCCTCGGCGCCCTCGACCTGCTCCTTGACGAGGGGCAACGCGCCGGAATCATCACCGACATCTACGTGAACTCGCCCTGCGATATTTGGGTGGGCATCGACGGAACCGCCCGCCCCGTGGCGCTGAGCCTCGGCAATGAGCGGCGCGTGCGTGAGCTCGCTGAGCGGCTCATCCGCAGGTACGGCGGGCAGCTGGATGCCACGCATCCGGCGGCTGACATTAGCGACGAGCACGGCAGGCGCATCCACGCGATTATTCCGCCGCTGAGCGAACGCACCCGGCTTTCCGTGCGTCTACCCGCCCGTGAGCGCCCCACCCTGGCGCAGCTACAGGCCGCGGGGCTGTGCGATGAGGCGACCGCCGCCTACCTGCGCCGCATGATTGCCGAACGCCGCGGGTTCCTCATTAGCGGCGGCACCGGTACTGGCAAAACCACCCTGCTCAATGCCCTGCTGGGGCTGTGCACGCCGCAGGAGCGCCTGATTCTGCTCGAAGATACTCCGGAACTCGCGCCGCAGCATGAACAGGTTATTGCTCTCAAAACCCGCGCCGCCAACTCCGAAGGCGCCGGCGAAATCGGGTTGGGTGAGCTGATTGTGCAGGCGCTGCGTATGGGCCCGGACCGGCTCGTGGTCGGCGAGTGTCGCGGCGCGGAGGTGGTGCACTTGCTGACCGCCATGAATACCGGCCACCGCGGCGCCGGAACGACCCTGCATGCCAATAGTGCGCAGGCGGTACCCCTGCGTTTGTGCGCCTTGGGTGCGCTCGCCGGACTGGATAGTAGAACGGTCGCTCTACATACGGCGACGGCTTTTGAACGCATTATCCATCTGGAACACCGGGATGGATGCCGCCGCATCGAGGGTGTCTACAGCCTGCACCCCACAGTTGAGGGGAGCGAAGAGTATCTGCAGGTCAGGCGTATTTCTGTGGGCTCTGACGTTGGGTATTAGCCCCCCCCGTGATGGGGGAATGGAACCGTGAAAGGAGGAAGCAATGAAGCAAAACAAGAAGAGTAACGGAAGCTTTCGCGAACGCTGGGCTGAGCGCCTGGCCGGACCAGCCAGCGCCGAGGAAATGCGCATGTGGCCGCTCATGCTACGCACTCTCGCCCTGAACCTGCGCGCCGGCATTCCCCTGCAGGAGGCGGTGCACGCTAACCCGAGCTTTGGGGAATTCGGGCAGTCTGCGCAGTTCGGACAGCTCGGGCAGTTCGCGCAGAACGAGCTGGTGCCGGATGCGGGGAAAGCACACGCGAAGAACACAGCCGACCGGAAAAGCGCCCGGAAAAACACCCGACCCCGACGGGCACGAGGGCCTTTTTCCGAAGACTACGGGCAGAAGCGGTGCGCCGAGGATATTCGCCGCTTCACGCAGGCTCTCGCCACGCTTACCTCCTGGGGTGCCCCAGCGCATCTTGCCTGCGCGCAACTGCTCGAAAATAGCACCCGGATGCGCCCGCACAGCTGCGAGCGCCTGCACGACCTGCAGTTGAGCCTGCGCATGAGTGAGAGCGCCGGTGCGCCGCTTGCTACGAGCTTGGAACGCGCCGCAGAACACGCCGAAGAACGCATCGACGCGCTCCTGGGCAGGCAGAGCGCCCTCGCCGCCCCGCGTGCCACCGGCAGAATCCTCTCCTTGCTACCGCTGCTCGGCCTCGGGTTGGGTGTGCTCATGGGAAGTGACCCCGTGGGCGTGCTGACCGGATCCGTTCTCGGAGCGCTCACCGGCATGCTCGGGCTGGGGCTCGCCTTTGCCGGGCGCCGCTGGACCGCCGCGCTCGTGCATCGGGCAGAGATAGAGAGCGCAAGGCCGAGCACCAGGGCGGCGAATGCTTGCTCTGAGACGGAAAAACCAGCCTCGCCAGCAGGTGCCGCGCCCGTTGATACCGCCCTCGTACTGGAGCTACTCGCCGCGCAGTTGAGAGCCGGGCTCGCACCGCTCGCCGCACTGGGCACCCTCGCCGAGGCGCTTAACAGCAGAGCGTTGCACACGGTCTGCCAGCGCCTACAGATGGGTAGCGGCTGGGGGAGTGCCTGGTCGGGGTCCGCGGCGGGAACCTTCGGCGAGTTGCGGGATGCACTCGCCCCCGCCTACACGGGCGGCGCACCCAGCACGGCGCTACTGCTCTCCCTCGCCGATGCGCACCGCCTCAGCGAGCGACGCGCGGCAGAACGCGCCGCCGGAAAGCTCTCCGTAGCGCTCGTGGTACCCCTCGGGCTGTGCTCGCTGCCTGCCTTTATCTGCCTGGGCATTGTGCCCATCCTCATTTCGCTACTACCCACGCTGACCAGCTAAAGATTCAAGCCCATAAGCACTGTCGACTAGCCGAAATGCTGAAAAGTTTAGACCTTCGCTTTAGACCTTCGTCCATCTGCAGCGAACGCGGATGGGCACCCACCCCGCCCCGAATGAACGGGGCACAACGAAAGGAAAACCAATGACGAACACCCTCTGCGAAGCAATCCGCCACGACCTGCACACTGTAGATGCTCCGGTCAACGCCCCGGACGGTGCTCCGCGTGAAATTCAGCCCGCCGCGCTCGGTGCCGTGCAGGGCGCTGAAACGCAGACCATTCTGGGCCCCGTGCCGCTGTCCGTTGCCATCGCAACCACCATGAAGCAGCTGCGTGAAGAATGCCCTGAGCTTTTTACCGATGCTGAGCTCTTCACTGATACCGAACTTTCCACCGGCGCTGAGCAGAAGCATGCCGGCCCCAGGATTGACCCTCACGAAATGGAGATTGATATGAACACGGACCGTCTGAACCCCGAACAGGCGCTGACCATTGCCCGCGCGCTCGCCGAGGGCTGCACCCTGGACGAATGTGGCGCCACCTGCCGCAGCCTGGGTGAGCACGCGCCCGGCTGCACCGAATATGTACCCGCTGAAGGTGACGAAAAGGCGCTCGAAGGCTACGCCCCCGCGGGTGACCCGGAGGAGGGCGCCTCCACCGCGGAGTACGGCATTGTGATGCTCGCGGCGGTCGGTTTCGCGGGCTTACTGGTGCTGATTCTCAAGTCGGATGAGGTGCGTTCCATGCTCCTGGATATTGTGCGTAACGCCCTGTCGATTGCGGGTAACACGGGGCTGCTTTAGAACCTTTGGTAAAACCCGCTGTAGGGTTTGACTCTAGGTGTTAGAAACCCCGGAAAATCAGGCTAGAAAGGAGGAATAAAGAATGAGCGCTCATGTGAATTTGGCTGCTTTGCGGCGCGCTTGCTCCACAAAGAAAGCCGGGGCGGAACCGGCCCCCTCGACCCCGCAGAAGAGCCCAGTAGAAGAGGGCGTGATTACCGCCGAATTTGCGGTCGCCCTCCCCGCCGTGACGGTGGTGCTCGCCCTCTGCCTGGGTGCCGCCTCCACGGGGGTTGCGCAGCTGAAGGTGGAGGAGTCCGCGCGAACGGCCGCACGAGCCGCCGCCCGCGGGGATTCCGAGGCGCAGATTCGCTCCGCCGTCAGCCGCATCGACCCGGCGCAGAGCGTGCAGATTTCCGTTTCTCCTGATGATGCAGCCGTGACAGAGGCGGGGCGCGCCCGACAGGTGCACGTGCGGGTGAGTCGCCCCGCCCCCGGTGTGATCGGCTCGGCAACCGGCTGGATGCTGTGGGCAGACGCCCACGCCCGTGTTGAAAGCGGCGGCAAAAACAATGCTGAAAACGGTGCGGGGCATGAAGGTGAATAGAGCCGCTATGCGCCCCGCCCCGAAAGCAACCTCCGAGAATCAACGCCCCGAAGAGGGTAGCGGCACCGTCCTCGCCCTCACCATTATTGCCGCGCTACTGGTGGTGACCGTGGTGATTGCCGGGCTCATTGGGGTGGTGTCCGCGAACCGCAGGGCCTCCGCAGCCGCCGATTTGAGCGCACTCGCGGCGGCGGATGCCTACCGCGGGCTCACCGAGGGCGACCCGTGCGCGGTGGCGGCTGATCTTGCCGCCCGCCACGGTGCACACCTGGAATCCTGCACGTTTCCGGACCGCCCTGAAACGGTGGAGGTGACGGTCGCCGTCCCGGTCGCAGGGCCCATGGGGATGCTGGGCCCGGCGAGGGTGCGTGCCCGCGCCGGGGCTGAGTATCCCGAAGAAGGGCACTCCGAAGAAGAACATGCGGCGGGCAACGCAGAGGAGCTGAGCCCCGCGGAAGTTGCCGAGCTGGAGGAAGAACTGGAAGCTGAGCAGGACTCAGTCCCCGAACCATCCGAGCTGGAAAACCCAACCGATCCAGAAAGCCCCGCAGGCCAAGAAACCCCAGCCGACTAGGCTATTTACGCTCATCGGGAGTTGTCATCCCAGCACGCCCTACGCCGCCTGCAGTAACCTACGCCTCCGCCATGCTCCGCAGCATCGCCTGCAGTAGCGCCCGTGCGCACTCGCTGCCCGCCTTGCTCATTCCCGAAGACTATCGCGCCCGCGCCGTCGCCCTGCACGCCCGCGAGTTGATCCTGTAATCGCCGCAGATGAGCGCTATCGCCCTGAGTGGTTTTAGTGCCGGGGTTGAGAATGCAGGGGGAGCGTCTGCCTAATGATGGATTGGATGATATTGTAGATTTACTTAGAAAAATGGAATTAACTGGTGAACAAAAGTTAGAAATATATTTCTTGACAGAGAAGTATTTAGGTAGCGTACAATAAGTTGTGTAAACACAACTTGTTAAATACATTAATCGAAGAATTTAAGAGGAAATAAACATTAGGGAGGTTGCAGCAGCAATGAGCAATTTGAATAATGCAGTTAATTTTATTAAAGAAATAGAGAAATTAAAGTCAGTAACAAGATTTAATAGAACCCTTGATGGAAGATTTGAAAATAGTGCCGAGCATTCTTGGCAGTGCGCGATAGCTTCGATTGTTCTTCAAGATTATTATCCTGAAAAATTGAATATAGAAAAGGTCATTTCTATGTTGCTGATTCATGATTTAGGTGAGATCTATGCCGGAGATACTTGGGTTTTTGATGATGAAAAAAAGGTTCACTCTCATGATAGAGAGCTAGAATCTATAAAAAAGACAATGAGCATCCTCCCAGAAGAAAAATATTTGAATATGAAAAATTCTTGGCTGGAATTTGAAAAAGGGCAGAGTGCTGAGGCGAGATATGCAAGAGTTATTGACGCATTGGTACCACTTATAAATCACTTAGAAGTGTCAGAACTAAATTATAATCCAGATAATATTAGTTCAGACATGGTATTAGAAAAGAAAAAATTTATAAAAGGTGAATCTAAAGAGTTGTGGAAACTGACTGAAGAGTTGGTTAAGGAAAGTGTAGAAAAGGGCTTATATTTATAATATCAATTGGCCTTTAAAATAAATGGAAAAAAGAATATATTGTATTTGGTTGGTAGTAAAGGAATCTCCAGAATTGGAGATATTATGTTTGACTTTGCTAATAATACATTTTTGGCTATAGTCCTACCCCGCACAAGAGCACCGCGGATGAGGGCGTGATTACCGTCGAATTTGCGGTCGCCCTACCCGCTGTGACGATGGTGCTCGCCCTCTGCCTGGGTGCCGCCTCCACGGGGATTGCACAGCTGAAGGTGGAGGAGTCTGCGCGAACAGCTGCACGAGCCGCCGCCCGCATTGAAGGCGGCGCTGAAAATGATGCTGAAAACGGTGCGGGTCATGAGGGTGAGTAGAGCCGATATGCGTCCCGCCCCGAAAACAGCCTCCGAACCTTCTGAGTCAGAAAGCCCAGCCGAGCCAGAAAAACCCGCCGACTAGTTTATTTGCGCTCGCCGGGAGGTGTCATCCCAGCGCGTTCTACGCCTCCGCCATGCTCCGCAGCATTGCCTGCAGTAGCGCCCGGGCGCCGTGCTTGCTCAGCGGCTCGTTGCGGTTGCCGCACTTGGGTGAGTGCACGCAGGAGGGGCAGCCGTTGTCGCATCCGCAGCTTTCGATCGCTTCGAGGGTGGCGCTCAGCCACTGCGCAACCGCGTTGAAGCCGCGCTCGCTAATGCCCGCACCGCCGGGGGCTGCGTCGTAGACGAAAATGGTGGGCCTGCCGGTGTCCACGTGAAGCAGCGTGGAGAGCCCGCCCAAGTCCCAGCGGTCGCTGGTGGCGATGAGCGGCAGCAGTCCGATGGCGGCGTGCTCGGCGGCGTGCAGGGTGCCGGGGCCGTCCTCTTCGGTCACGCCCGCGCCGAACAGGTAGCTGGGTTCGAAAGTGAACCAGACCGCCTCGGTCATGAGTACTTCCGGCGGCATGGGTTGTGCCTCTTCGCCCAGGTATTCGCCGCCGTAGACGGAGAAGCGCCGATAGCCGGTGACCTGGTCGGTGACCTGAACCTGTCCGCGGTGCATGGTGAGCGGGGCGAGCTGCGGCTCGCCAGGAGCAGACTCGGCGGGAGCAGTTACACCGGGAGTAGTCTCGCCGGGAATCGCTTCCCCAACAGCGTTTTGCGCACCGTAACTAACCCGCGCACGCTCCGCCAGAATACGCACCTCGGTGCTCTCAACGGCGCGCGTGTAGTAGTCCGGGTAGACGCGGCTGAGCAGGATCACGCGCTCGCCCTCGCTGAGGGACTCGACCACGTACTGCGCGCTCTGGTGAATATAAATCGCGCCCGGGTGCCCCTGGCTCATGGCGTGCGCGGCGTCCATGGTGCCAACCAGGGTGCCGTCTTCGGCGTCGATGAGCTGGTAGGGTCCGCCGCCGGTGCCGCGGATATCGACCAGGTCGGCGGCTGATTCGGCGTGCGTCCAGTACCAGCCGTCCGGGCGGCGACGCAGGTACCCCTGCTGCACCAGCCGATTCAGCAGGGCTGCGGTATGCGGCCCGAAGAGGCTCAGTTCTTCGGCGCGGATGGGTGCCTCCTGCGCGGCGGCGCACAGCTGCGGTGAGAGCACGTACGGGTTTGTCGGGTCGAAAACGGTCGCCTCAACCTCCTGCCCGAAAATCGCCTCCGGGTGGTGCACCAGGTAGGTATCGAGCGGGTTGTCGTCGGCAATGAGTACTGCGAGCGCGTCCTGACCGCTTCGACCCGCGCGGCCCACGCGCTGCATGAAGGAAGCACGGGTGCCCGGCCAGCCCGCCACGAGTACGGCGTCCAGTCCGGAGATATCGATGCCCAGCTCCAGCGCGGAGGTGCTCGCCAGGCCGAGCAGTTCGCCGTTGCGGAGTTTGCGTTCGAGTTCGCGGCGCTCTTCGGGGGTGTACCCGGCACGGTATGCGGCGACGCGGTGGGAGAGGCCCTCCTCCACCTCGTCGAGGTAGCGTTGGGTCTTCTGCGAGAGGATTTCTACGCTGCGGCGCGAACCGGCGAAAACCAGGGAGCGGGTGCGGGAAAGCACCAGGTCGGTGAGCATTTGCGCGCCCTGCTCCACGGGGGAGACGCGGCGCGGCGCCTCCTGCTCAGCCTTCGACTGGACTGCCTGCTGCTGGGTGCTGCGGGCGCCCTTGGCGAGCTGATCGTGCGCCTTGGGCGGCATGAATTCGGGCTCCCAGAGCGCGACGGTGGTTTCACCGCGTGCGGAGGTGGACTCGGTAATGGCGGTGACCGCCTGCTGCGGCACGCCGATGAGCTTGGAGAAAGACTCGACCGGGTTGGAGCTGGTTGCGGAGGCGCCGTAGAACACAGGCACGGTGCGGTAGAGTGCGCAGACGCGGCGCAGGCGGCGCAGCAGATTGGCGATGTGCGCGCCGAAAACGCCACGGTAGCTGTGTGCCTCGTCGAGCACCACGTAGCGCAGCCCGCGCAGGAAGGATGCCCACTGCCGGTGGTTGCTCAGGATTGAGTAGTTGAGCATGTCCGGGGTGGTGAGGATGAAGTTGGCGTGTTCGCGGATCCAGCGGCGTTCGCCGGTGGGGGTGTCGCCGTCGTAGCTTGCCGCGTGGAGCCCCGGCAGGTTGTAGGAGGTGAGGGCGGTGAGCTGGTCGGCGGAGAGTGCCTTCGCCGGTGAAATGTAGAGAACGTTCGCACTATTATTGAGGTTTTCTGCCACCGAATACGCGGAAGTTGAGCTCACCGGCTCGCCACAGGATGCACGGCAGATTGCATCCAGGGTAGGCATCAGGTAGCTCAGGGTCTTGCCTGAGGCGGTACCAGTCGCCACAATCACGTGCCCGCCGCTGCCGGTGCTTTTTACGTCTTCGGCGTGCGCGGGAGTCGGCGCTTCAATGCGCCCAGCCTCAATACGCTCAGCCTCAATGCGCCCTGCCTGCCAGCCGTAGCGCGCCGCACTCGCCGCCAGCGCCGCATCAAGACCCGCGTGGGCGGCGTCTGCCGCCTGCACCTGGTGGGCGTAGGGCTCGGCAATACCGAGCGATTCAAAAGCATCCACCACGCGCGGATGCAACCACTGCGGCCACGGCGCGTAGCTCGCCTCCCTGGCGGCAACGGTGTGAATATGGGTCACCTGCTCGGGCAGGGTTCCGGTGCGTTCCGCCTCCGGCAACAGGGATGCCAGCACCTGCTGTGCGCTCGCGGGCAGCTCGCGGTAACGTAGCGTTTTTGGGCGCGCCGCAGACTGCCCCTGCTCGTGCTGGTGTGCAGACTGGTGCGTGGGCTGCTGTTCGCGGTGCTGGTTGGCGTTCTGCGAGGAGGTGCTGTGCGGCATGGGTTCCATTGTAGAGCGGCGGGCTACACCCCGACCTGCCGCCGGTCACGCGCTACCCTGAACGCCGGTTCCGAACCCGCTCGGATCCTCCCTCGACCCAGAGCTTGACCCCGAGCCTAGCCCCTAACCTAACCCCTCCCCAGAACCGTCCCAGCACCGCTTCTGTGCCGCCGACCCCGTAGTCAGCGCGCACATATCAAAAAATTTGCATGCTTTAGACGTATATGACGATAAAATAGTTTCGTGGCTCAAAATAAGATTATTCTGTATTACCAGTTCGCCCCCA
>ERZ773037.443-NODE-443-length-22517-cov-12.993678_pt1 | contig 22517 bp, 13 predicted proteins | sample MGYA00511466_ERZ773037 | MGnify/ENA primary metagenome ERZ773037 (study PRJEB29015, sample SAMEA2738146) | human oral metagenome | biome: human oral; feature: human-associated habitat; material: saliva | place: China | collected 2202 ... | reverse complement strand
CGATGAGGGTCAGCCAGTGGTAGCTGTCTTCGGGTAGTTCTCGGGCGAGCGGGTCTGCGGAGGCGTGCGGGCGCACCACGATACTTGCGGCGAGGCAGGCGCCGGGAGGGGCGGTCCAGGCTCGGGCGAGGCGGCCGCGTCCGGCGCTTTGGTAGAGGCTGGCGTAGACGGAGAGCTCGCCGAGCTGTTCGCGTTCGGGGTCCGTGCCGTCCATGAGTAGTTCGCGGGCGCGGGTGGTGGTGGAGTCGACTTCATCGTAGAGGTTTACGCTACAGTACCCGGTTTCCATTGCGATGGTGCGGATGCGCGGCGCATCCAAAACCGAATGATCGCTCTCGGTGTACATGTTCTTCTCCATAGCTTGCGCCTTTCTACTCTGCTCGAAACTGCTCTGCAGTATGTCGACCCGCTTTCAACTCACCGCCGAAACCTACCGGCTTCTACCGAGTCGCACTGGTTTCTCACCATATCAATTTCTTGCTATCGGTGGTGCCCATCAGGCACCCGAGACGGTACATTAGACAGTGAGGGTGCATGAAGCACCGACCGGCTGCGGAGGTTCCTCCGCCCTGCTCGAAAGAAGACCGCTATGGCTTATTACGCAATTACTTACGTTTACGCAGCTCCCGAGGAGCAGGCGAAGTACCGTCCGGCTCACCGCGAGTACCTTGGTTCGCAGATTGAGGCGGGCAACCTGATTGTTTCCGGTCCCCTGCTGGACGGCGAGACCCCCGCCGGCGCTCTGCTGATTGCAAAGGTCGACTCCGTTGAGGCGGCCGAGAAGCTGGTTGCTGGCGACCCGATGAACATTGGTGGAGCGGTTCTGTCTCACACCATCACCGAGTGGAACCCGGTTCTGGGCACCATCTAAGCGTCATTCACGCTGAAAAAGCTTGAACGTAAACCCCCTTTTTCGCCGGCAAAGATTGCCGGTGCGAGAGGGGGTTTTCTGCACTCTTTTGAGTCGTTCTTTCGTACTTTTCGTTCGCTATATGCACCTTCTTCGGTGCTGGGTGCATAAAAGTGTATCTAGTGTTGATATTCTGGCCTCTCACCTGGCATATGTGCCCTAGTTCGCACTATAGTTGAAGGATATGCACATTGTTCAAGAGTGCCTTTCGGGGCCTTCTGAACAACCATCACCGCAACCACTGGCTCCCGACGATCGGGTGGAGCAGGAACGAGGAATAATGTCCGAGAACCTCCAGCAGGAATTTGACTTGAGCACCACCGCCGGTAAGCTCGCTGATTTTTATGCACGTCGAGAGCGCAGCTTCGCGCCCAGCGGTGAGGCAGCTATTGAAAAGCAGCACGCGCGCGGCAAGCACACCGCCCGCGAGCGCATCGACATGCTTCTGGACGAGGGTTCTTTCGTAGAGTTTGATGCCCTTGCCCGCCACCGTACCACCGCATTCGGTATGGAGGCGAAGAAGCCTCTGGGCGATGGTCTGGTCTCCGGTTACGGTACCGTGGATGGTCGCCTGGTTGCCGTGTACTCTCAGGATTTCACCGTCTACGGTGGTTCCCTCTCGCAGGTGAACGGCGAGAAGATTGTGAAGGTGCAGAAGTTCGCGCTGAAGAACGGCTGCCCGGTTATCGGCATTAACGACGGTGGTGGCGCCCGTATTCAGGAGGGCGTGGCTTCCCTGGCGATGTTTGCCGATATTTTCCGTATGAACGTGCGTGCGTCCGGTGTGGTGCCGCAGATTTCGGTCATTATGGGCCCCTGCGCCGGCGGTGCCGCGTACTCCCCCGCCCTGACTGACTACATCATCATGGTGGATAAGACTTCGCACATGTTCATTACCGGCCCGGACGTCATTAAGACCGTGACCGGTGAGGACGTGGACATGGAAACCCTCGGTGGTGCGCGTCAGCACAACTCTGTGACCGGTACCAGCACCTACCTGGCTGAGGATGAGGAAGACGCGTTCGACTTTGTGCGTGAGCTCCTGGAGTTCCTACCCTCGAATAACCTTGCGGAGTCCCTGCCCCTGGAGCATGACCAGGAGGCACAGGTGAGCGTGGACGATCTGGATTTGGATACTCTCATCCCGGATTCGGCAAACCAGCCCTACGATATGCGTGCGGTCATTGAGTCCGTGGTCGATGACGGCCACTTCCTGGAGATGCAGGCGCTGTACGCCCCGAACGTGATGATTGGTTACGCCCGCGTTGAGGGCCGCACGGTCGGCATTGTGGCGAACCAGCCGATGCAGTTCGCCGGCTGCCTGGACATTTCCGCCTCCGAGAAGGCTGCCCGTTTTGTGCGTCACTGCGATGCGTTCAACATTCCGATTCTGACGTTTGTGGATGTTCCCGGCTTCCTGCCCGGCACCGATCAGGAGTTCAACGGCATTATTCGCCGCGGCGCTAAGCTGCTCTACGCTTACGCGGAGGCGACCGTTCCGCTGGTTACCGTCATTACCCGTAAGGCGTACGGCGGTGCGTACATTGTGATGGGCTCGAAGAAGCTGGGCGCCGATATTAACCTGGCGTGGCCCACCGCTCAGATTGGTGTGATGGGTGCCCAGGGTGCTGTGAATATTCTGTACCGTCGTGAGTTGGCTGCTCTGGCGGCTGAGGGCGGCGATGTTGAGGCTCGCCGCGCTGAGCTGATCTCCAAGTATGAGGAAGAGCTGCTGAACCCGTACCAGGCTGCTGAGCTGGGTTACATTGACGAGGTTATTGCCCCGAGTGAGACTCGCGTGCGCATTATTTCTTCGCTGCGTGCCTTGCACGATAAGCGTGCATCTACCCCGGCAAAGAAGCACGGCAACATCCCGCTGTAGGCTTCCGTTGTGCCCGCGCTACAGGCGGCGCGGGCATTCCCAGGATTTTAGGTTTTCTCAGGATTTTAGGTTTTAAGGAGGCGTTCCTTTGGCAGGCTACAATCCGCTGAGTTATTTCTCATTCGGTAAAAAGAAGGATAGTTCGGAGGCTACTGAGAGCACCGAACAGCTTGAGCGTAGCTCCGCACGTTCTTCTGCGCACGCGGATACCGCCTCCAGCGCCGCGAAGGATTCTGCTCAGTCTTCGGTGGATACTGACGCTGAGCAGGAGCCGCTGCTGAAGGTGGTTAAGGGCTCCCCCACTCCGGAGGAGATTGCCGCCCTCACTGCTGTGGTTGCGATGATGCAGGCGAGCGCCGCGAAGCAGGAGCAGAACTTGCTGGTGGGTGCCGCTTCGCGCATCCTGAACCGCGGTCAGCGACTGGGTGTTTCGTTGCGTCCCGGTCCCGGCTCGTGGAGGCGCGCTCGCCCCATGTAGCGCGGGCTGATAACTCTGCTTCTTATATTCCCGTCACGCCGGCTGGTGTGACGGGAATATATTGTTTTGCCTCAAATTCAGGATATATATTGCGCTATTGAACATCTAATGCGCTGATTCTTGCGGTTTTGTCATATTAGAAACGATAAAGCGATGATGATACGCCCTGATGCTACGATGTATATACCGTCACATAAGTATTAATAATTGGCAGGGACCATGGCAAAGATGCTGAATAAAAACCATAGGCCCCCACCGGATGTCTACATCGCGCTTCTGTTGCCGACGCTACGGCGCTTGTCGAAGACTGTGCCCCGCACCGCCGCCTATGTTAGTGAGCAGTTGCGGCAGCAGACTAAGGCGTTGGGGTCGAAGAAGAACCTACCGGCTCTTGAATCCACCGATTTTGCGGTGGCTGTGCGCACCACCTTGAAGATCTTGGTGGCACTTCGTTATGCCCAGCTTATGCCTCGTTTGACCCCGTGGGAGAAGAGGAAGTACCTGCTCACTCCCCTGGGCGCCGAGCTGACCTGCACCCCGCATCTGCACGGTTCGGTGCCGCCGCGGGTGGTGAAGCAGGTGCAGGCACTATGCGCTCAGAGTCTGACAGCAAAGAGCGCGAAGAAGCTGAAGAAGCAGGCGAACGCGCTATTGGAGAATGCGGAGGAGGAGCATCGCCTCATTTTTGGTGCTTCTGATACCGGCACCCTTCATGCTCTGCCGCATTACTCAGGCGCTGATTATGCTCAGCTGAGCCCCGCTGCTTATGCTGCAGCCGATGCCGGCTACCCTATACCCACCCTAGATTCTGCTGGAACTGCGAATTCTTGGCCTGCCGGTCAGTCTCCGCTGGATATTATTTTGCGTGCCAGCGATTCGCCGGTGATTCACGCTCAGGCTGAGTTTGCTGAGCATTTTACGCAGGATTTGATTCAGCATATTCACGCGGTGACGCCAGAATATTTTGAGCAGATTGTTGCCGATATTTTTACGGCTCTTGGTTTTAGTACCGAGGTGACCGGCGGTGCTGATGATAAGGGCGTTGACGTTATTGCCCGCTATTCTGATGGGCTGGATTTCGCGCCGATTTATATTCAGGTGAAGCATTATTGCGGAACCATGAAGGTCACCCCTAACGAGATTCAGAAGCTTGCCGGTGCGGTACTTTTACACGGCGGTTTGCAGGGCGTTTTGGTGACCTGCGGTGCTTTTGCGCATCCGGTGCCTAAGTATTTGCAGGGCTTGCCGGGCGCACGCAATATTGCTCTGGTTGATCAGCACCACTTGGTGGAACTGATGATTCGCCATCGTGTGGGTGTGCTTGATGGTGAGGGCGAATGCGGTTATCACATTGACGAGGAGTATTTTGCTCGCGGCATGGAGTAGCCGGGGGTATTTTGCGGTGAGTATTTCTCACTGAACGTCTCTGGTCTTCGCGCATTTCCTGCGTTATTTCACTTAATGTATTTTCACTTTTCCTTGAGGGTATTTTTCACATATCGGCTGGTTTTAGAAATCTAGGTTATTTCTTGAACCAGCCGATACAATGGGAGAGTAATGCGTTATATATACTCGCATTATTTCACGAAGTGTATATACCCGCGACGGTCTAGACACTTCACCATAATTCATAGCGTTCTTTCTGAAGTGTTCGTCGTAGAAGACGGTACGTGAGCGGGAGGGTCTGAGTAATCTGCCGTTCCTACTTCTCCTCACGCACTTCTCTTCACGAGGGGTTACCAAAGTGGGTTACCAAAGTGTCGACCCAAAAATAAAGATGGTGTCGCCCAGTATTGTGTGAATATTTTCCCGCTCGAATGACTGCACTCTATGAAGAATGCTCGCACGATAAATAACACCAGATAAGGAGCCCAGCGTGGCTTTTGTGAATAAAACAATGCTCCATATCGACCATTCCGAATTGCACTCTTTGCAGCAGGAAACCTCGTGGGAGGCTCTACCCGAGGAAGCACGCACTCTCAGCGTTGCGGCGGCTTTCTCCCTGCTCCGCCATTTTGAGCGCGCGCAGGATCGTGGCGAGAAGGTTTTCTTCCCCGATATGTACACCCCCGTAGGTGTGGACCTGGGTTTCAATATGACTCAGCGTTTCATTGCGGTCGGTGACAATGTTCTCTTCCGTGAGGCGCTCAATAAGCTGATCGCGGCACTGGTCAACGCTGACTATCTTGAGGTGTCCCTCAGTCAGCTGCATCCGGGCAACCTGCACTACACGCTCAGCGAGGCTGGCCGTGAACTTTTGGGTACCCCGAAGGAACAGCAGGCGCAGGCGCTCCTGCCGGTTCTGCCCCTCCTCAGCGGCGTGTACCTCTACTACCTGAAGCAGTTCTACCCGGTTCTGCTCTCGCACATTACGGTGCGTGAGCTTCTGCCCATCGTCCTGAGTGTTACCCCCTCCTACCCCGCGGCGGCGCCCGTGAAGATTCGCGAGCTGGTGCTGCGCGAGTGCGGTTTTGTGCAGGGCTGGTACGGTCTGTCGTACCTGGAGCAGCGCATTATTGAGCCGGTGATCGCTCAGGCGCTGAGCCTGCTGACCCGCGAGGGCTACCTGCGCACCAAGACGATTCACGAGCACACGGATTCTCCGCTGACTCTGTACTCACTGTCGCCGTCGGCGAAGGAGCTGGTGGCTCGTCACGAGGAGACCGGCGTGCCGGCGAGCGAGCTGAGCTCCGTGCTGGCGCTGGTGAAGGATGAGGGCTCCTCTATTACGGCTGAGGATATTGCCGCAACCGATGCTCTGCTGACCCATATGGGTGTTCTTCTGCTCGACACCCTCAACGACCATGGCGCCGATGTGGAGCTGAGCCTTCCGAGCCTGGAGCAGGTCTTTGACCGCGACGAGCGCATCCAGCAGGCCTCCTCGAACCCCTACTTTGTGCAGATTGACGCGCAGGATTACCTCTACGATGTGCTGACCGCCCACCACTACCTCTCTGAGCGCGAGACCGTCTACTCGCTGGGTCCTGCTTTCGCGCCGGCTCTGGCGCAGATGGTTGAGCCGAGCGTTCAGAAGCTGGTGGCTTCGGCTCTGCTGGATCCTGCGGCGGTGGACGCTCTGCCGTACCCGCATCAGCTGCTGTACCCGATTCTGAAGCTCGTGGAGGAGAACCCGCGTATCTCCTACTACGACATCTACGATGAGTTGAAGATCGCCCTGGATATCCCGTACCTGCAGGGTGAGGTTGCTCCGCACCGTTATAAGCTGACCCCGCGTCTGCGTAACCGCTATTCGGTGGCGATGCACGTGCTCAAGGGCGAACGCTACCTGAACGCTCTGCGTGAGGGTACGGGTCGCACCTCCCGCAAGAACCCTGAGCGTTATGAGCTGAGCGAGGCGGGTAAGGAGCTGCTCAAGCGATTCCCGGAGGGCGCTCCGGAGGCGGTGACCGCCCGCATGGCGCCGCTGCCGCCGCAGTCGCTCAAGCACAAGCTGCCTCAGGATATTGCGGCTGAGTTGCAGGCTCGTGAGGAGGCTCTTCAGGCTGCTAAGGAGGCGCGCGCGGCAGAGCGTCAGGCTCGCCTGGCGGCTCGTGAGGGCGCTTCTCGTGAGCCGTTGGCTCCGGTACCGGGTGCTTCTCCGGCGTTGTTGGCGCGTCCGACTGGTTCGCCGGTTGCAACTCCTACCCAGTCGGCTCCTGCTGAGGTTCCGGCGGCACCGGTCGCTGAGGCTACCGCCCCGCCTGCTGTGCCCACTCCTACTGTGTCCACCCCCGCTGTTTCGGCTGCTGAGCCCTCGGCCGCGTTGCAGGTGGCTGCCACTCAGGTGCGTGAGGCGCTGAAGCGTTACCGTCAGGTCTTCCGCCGCGAGGCGCTGGCTCCGGCACTCGCTCAGGTGTCTGAGGAGCGTTTCCGTAGCATTGGTTTCGATCTGTTCCTGATGCGCGGCTACACGGTAGAGGCTTTGGATGCTCAGGGCGTGGACGGTGTGGCGACTCCCGCCACCGGCGAAAAAGAACGCGCATTCTACGTGCGTACTCTGCGCCCGGTAGCTGGCGGTGTGCTCTCCGCAAGCGTTCAGCCGCAGGATATTACCGCGTTCTTCCTGACGATTCACGCCCGCGGCGGTCAGCTCGGCACATTCATCACGAACGCACCGTTCAGCGATGAGGCGTACGACGAGTTCATCCGCTGCTCGACCAAGTACCCGAACATTCTGGTGGACTTGGTATCCGGCGATGAGCTGCAGGATCGCCTCATTGCGCACCGCCTCGGCGTGGTCGAGGGTGCGAACGGTCTGCTGGAACTCAACGGCGAATACTTCGCCGGCTAGCGGCTTTTAGCCTTTCTTGGAGGCGCCCCGGTCTTCTCTTTCCTGCACGTTCAGGTGGGAGAAAGCCGGGGCGTTTTCGCACCTTTACCCCGGTGAGTTGTCCACAGATGAGCCGTTTTCCTCGCGTTCGGTGCCTCTCAGCCCGTAATATTGCCGGTTTATGCGACCCAAATCACCGAAAATCGTGGTTGAAGGCACACCCCTGCGTTAGGATATGAACATGAGCACTTACCAGGAACTTCCCAGCATCTACCGATTGAAGCGCTCGCTGACCGACGTCGATCAGATTGCTAACGAATACTTTGAAAAGGTCCTCGACCTGAACCCCGTCCATGCAACCGAGCTTGGTCGCAAAGGCGTAGAGACCCTATACCCCGACTACTCGCCCGCAGGCGAGAAGGCTTATGCGCGCCTTGCGAAGAAGACGTTGAAGAAGGTCGATAACGTCCTGCCTATTGATGACGTTGACCTGGTCACCCTGGATGCTCTGCAGGAGCGCCTGAGCCTGTACCGCAAGCAGTACAAGGCTGGCTTTGGTGGCTGGCAGCTGAACAATATTGCCTCCGTCCCGCAGGAGGTGCGCTCGGTCTTTGACCTGATGAAGCGCAACACCCAGCAGGACTGGGAACACATTATTGGTCGTATGCACCGCGTGACCGAGGCGCTGGAGGGCTACATCCAGACTCTTGAGGCGGCTCGTGAAGAGGGCAAGGTTGCCCCGCGCCGCCAGGTGGATATTGTCATTGAGCAGACCGCCGCATACTACGCTCCCGGTGGTTTCTTTGACGAGCTTGCCGCCGAGGTCGCCGAAGCGGTCCCCTCCTTGAAGGATGAGGCTGCCGCCGGTGCCGAGGCTGCCAAGGAAGGCTACCGCCGCCTCAACAGCTACCTGGTGGAGAAGCTGCAGCCGGTTGCTCCCTCCCGCGACGCTGTGGGTCGTAAGGCGTACAGCCTGCACTCCCGTTCGTTCCTGGGTACCACCATTGACCTGGACGAAACCTACGCCTGGGGTGTGAAGGAGCTGGAGAGCATTATTGCTCGTCAGCGTGAGGTTGCCGAGGAGATTGAGCCGGGTGCAAGCATTGAGCGTGCGAAGCAGTTGCTCGATGAGGATCCCGCACGTCAGCTGCGCGGCACCGATGAGCTGAAGGCGTGGATGCAGAAGCTCGCCGACGCCGCGGTGGAGAACCTGGCGGGTAGCCACTTCGAGATTGGCGGCCCCATGCGCCGCATTGAGTGTTGCATTGCGCCCACGAACGAGGGCGGTATTTACTACACCGGCCCCTCCCCCGATTTCTCGCGTCCGGGCCGCATGTGGTGGTCGGTTCCCGAGGGTGAGGACACGTTCACTACCTGGCGTGAAACCTCCACCGTGTACCACGAGGGCGTTCCGGGCCACCACCTGCAGATCGCTATCGCTACGGCTCTGCAGGGCACCATGAACTCCTGGCGCACGAACATGCTGTGGGTTTCCGGTCACGGTGAGGGCTGGGCACTGTACGCCGAGCGCCTCATGGAGGAACTGGGCTACCTGAAGGATCCGGGGGACCGCATGGGCATGCTGAACGCTCAGCGTATGCGCGCCGCCCGCGTGGTCTTCGACATTGGTGTTCACTGCGAGATGCCGATTCCCGATGAGTGGGCTGAGCAGCTGGGCGTTGAGCTGGGCACCATCTGGACCTCTGAGCTGGGTTACGAGTTCTTGAAGCTGAACCTGGACGAGTCCGAGGGCCACTTGCGTTTCGAGTTCCTGCGTTACCTGGGTTGGCCGGGCCAGGCTCCGAGCTACAAGATTGGCGAGCGCCTCTGGCTGGAGCTGCGCGATCAGGCTCTGCGCCGCGGCGATGACATGCGTTCGTTCCACACGCGTGCGCTTCTGCTCGGTTCGGTGGGTCTGGACACTCTGCGCCGCGCCCTGACCGATGAGATGATGCTTCCTCTGGATACTGAGGATGACGATGACGAGGACGACGAGTAGCCTCTAGACGAGTACCCTCTGGACTAGAGCCTCCGCATAGGAACTCTATAGATGAAGCCCCCGCTTCAGCTTTGCGGCTGAGGCGGGGGCTTCGCTGTATTTTCGTATCTTCTGGGGGCTATATCTTCTGAGGTCTATGTCCTCTGGGGGGCTACCCGAAGTTTGCGGTGCCGGGGTCCGTGGTGCCGAATCCCATGCCGGTGGAGTCGTTCAGATCCACCAGGTGCGGGGCGAAGCGGCACCAATAGTCGGTGAGCGCGCCGTTGGACTCGCGGATACCCACGCCTACGGTGCGTCCGTCGACCACCCACACGCCGAGGATGGGGTGACTGACCGGGTTGATAATGCCTTCGTAGCGCGGTGCCGGGATGTATTCCTGGTAAACGAATTCGCTTTCGGGGGCGTTGGCGAAGAAGTCGTCGTCTTCGGGTTTGATGAAGACGTCGTAGTCGGGGGCGTAGATTTCTACGCCGTCGCCTTCGCGCCCGAAGATGGGTTTGCGAACCCAGTTGCGCATGCCGCCGCGGTGGCCCGCGTAGGTGGGTACAAGGTTCGGGTGGCCCGGGTACTTATCCCAGAGCGCGGCGAGCAGCAGCTTATTGGAGAGGAACATCTTCCACGCCGGCTCAATCCAGCGGTCCATGGCGCCGTGGTAGGCGAAGAGGAGCTTGTCGTAGCCTGCTTCGCTGTCGGTGACCAGATCTTCCCAGGGGTAGAGCTTGAAGAGGTTGGTGATGGCGCGTCCGTAGGCGTCTTCCCAGCTCTTGGTTTCCTCGTTGAAGATGACTTCGTCGATGGGAATCATGTGGGTTTTGATGCCCGCCTGCTGTGCCGCGTAGGCGATGAGCCAGAGGTTGTTGTAGTCCTCGTTGTTCTCGTCAATCTCGGGGCTCACGTGCGCCAGGTGCAGTACGGGCTGCACACCGGCGGTGATTTCGGGGGCGAAGATGTGGCGCCAACGGTTAGTGAAGGCTTCGCCAATTTCGCCCCAGTGGGCGTAGCCGCGGGTGTCGAGGCGCTGGTCTTTCGCCCAGGTTTTCTGGCTGACCGCCGCCTCCACGATGCCGGTGGGGGTGTCGGCATTGTATTCGAGCAGCTTCATGGGGTCGCCGGGCACGCCCGAATAGGTGAAGTCGAAGCGTCCGTAGAAGTCAGCGTCGCGGCGGTTCCATGATTCTACGGCGAGGTTGAACGCCGCCTGGGGCAGACCGAGGGTGCCGAACGCGCCGGAGGCAATGTACTCGACGGTTTCTAAGCACATGCGGTGCATTTCTTCCGCCTGGCCGCGCACAGAGTCCATTTCTTGCGGGCTGAAAATGTAGGCGGCGTATTCGTTCCAATAGTGGTCGGTGTCGTGGGGGCCGTCCACGCTGTAGGTGAGGCCTTCCTCAACGATGACGTTCTCCCAGTCGGGTCGGCCGACGGGAAATTCTTCACGGCGCATGAGGGGCTAGGCTCCTTCGAAGTAGTAAATGGAAAATAGTGAGGAAAATGCGGGCGGGACCGTTCAGTCCCTGCCCGCATTCAGCGTGATGGCTTATGGCTTAGCCGCCGGAGGTACCGCCACCGGACTTGGAGCCGCCACCGAAACCGCCCTTGCTGCCGGACTTCGAGGACGAGCCGGACTTGGACGAAGAACCCGACTTCGACGAGGAACCGGACTTCGAGGACGAACCCGACTTGGAGGTGTTCGACTTGCTGTAGGAGCCGGTGCTACCGCTATTGCTGGTGCCCTGCTTACCGCTGGAGACTGAGCCGGTGGTCTTATTACGCACCGAGGAGGTCTTACCGGAGTTGTTGGTGCTGGTCACCTTGCCCGAGGAGACGGTGGAGGACTTCTTCGCGGTGCGGTAGGAGTCTTCGAAGCCGCCACCCTTGGAAGACACGCCGCTGTAGACGGTGCCGTTGCTGGGGCGGGTGGTGCTGCCTCCGGAAAGCTTAGAGCCCACGGGAGGAATGTAGTGGGATCCGGAAGAATTCGCGGCGCTCTGGCGGCCCAGGTAGTACCAGAGGAACGCATTCGAATTACTGTGGGTGGTGGTCGACCCAGATGAGGTAGAACCGGAAGATCCGGAGGAACTAGAGGAACCCGAGGAGTTCGACGAGCCCGAGGAATCGCTACTGGACGAGTCGGTCGGCTCCTGAACGCCCGCCTTCTCACATTCGCTATCTTCCACGCGCAGGCCGGTCTTCGCGTCCTGGCAGACGCGGGCGTACTCTTCGCCCTGCGACAAGAACGCGTTCTCTTCCTGGTGCATGGAGTTGTAGGCGAAGATGCCACCGCCAACCAGCAGCACGCCAGCGCCAGCTACGGCAATCATCTTAGCGATGCCGGGGCGGGTTGCGCCCAGGTTCAGGGTCTGCTGGGCAGAAGTCTGTGCGGCGCGGGCAGCGAAGTTGGCGACTGCTTCCATGCGGTTGCCGGGCTTCTTCGGGCCGTTGGGGGTGGTGGTTCCGCCGGGGTATTGGGGAGCAGAACTCATGCATCTCTCCTTGAAAGGTGGTGCGTGGCGTATTGCTCAACGCGTACATGAAGCTGAGTGGGTACAGCATCATCCGGCGACTTTCGCCGGATTATCGGTGTAGTTCCAGCATATCAAGCCCTGGCTTTCGGATTATTAGCTGACGGCAAAATCTCAACAAGCTTCGCCGCATGTTGCGCCGTTGTTTCCTTTCTGTTTGCTTTTGCGGTGACTGCAGGTTAACTATCAGCCGATTTAACCGCCATGGGGGGGGGACAGCTGCGGCACTGGTGGATGTGCTGGCAGATGCACTGTTGGCTGCGCTTGTTGGTTGTACCGCCGAAAGGTGCCGCCGGAAGGTGCTGCTAAAGGTACCGCCAGAAGGTCACGATTCGTCACACATCCCCTACACTGCACCGGGTTGAAACACTTCTTCACACAAACTCGCGCCGGAGTGCGCAAAAGTTTTAGAGTATGCCACATGTCTACACCGCATGCATCATCTCGTTCACGTCTGCCCAAGTGGGCTACTTCTTTCGGCAACCAAATCATTGCCTCCCTCATTCTGGGTATTGTTCTCGGCGCGCTCGCCCTAGCACTGGGCGGGGACGCGAAGAGCAACCCCAACTGGCTCATGGTGACCTTGGATACCATCGGCTCCTCCTACGTCACCCTGCTGAAGGCGGCTGTTGTTCCGCTGATTTTCACCGCCGTGGTCGCATCCATCTCGAACCTGTCGCAGGTGACGAACGCGGCGCGTCTGGCGGTTAACACGCTCATCTGGTTTGCGATTACCGCGTTCTTCGCGGTGCTCATTGGTATTGCAATGGGCCTCATTGTTCAGCCGGGCGTGGGCGCGCAGGTGCAGGGCAAAGCGTACACCGGCTCGACCGGTTCGTGGACCGCGTTCCTGACCGGTCTGATTCCGGTGAATTTCCTGGGTCTGGGCGTCAGCGCTAAGTCCGGTGATTCCGGTATCACCGCCTCGGCGTCCTTCAACGTGCTGCAGATCTTGGTCATTTCGGGCGCGGTCGGCATTGCCGCGCTGAAGGTCGGCGAGGCTGCTAAGCCGTTCATTGACGTGGTCAAGAGCGCTCTGGCGATTATTCAGAAGATTCTGTGGTGGATTATTCGCCTGGCACCGCTGGGTACCGTGGGTCTGATCGCTAAGGCGGTGTTCGCGTACGGTTGGGCGTCGATGGGTTCGCTGGTCGCGTTCGTCATCGCCCTCTACATTGGCCTGCTGCTGGTCTTCCTCGTGGTCTACCCGATTATTGTTCGCGCGAACGGCCTGTCGGTCCGCCAGTACTTCTCGGGCGTGTGGCCGGCGCTCCAGCTGGGCTTCGTGTCCCGCTCCTCCATGGGTTCAATGCCGATGACCCAGACCGTTGCCGAGCGCAACCTGGGTGTTCCCCGCGCCTATGCATCCTTCGCCGTTCCGCTGGGTGCGACCACTAAGATGGACGGTTGCGCCTCGGTTTACCCGGCTCTTGCCGCGATTTTCGTGGCTCAGTTCTACGGTATTCAGCTGGACTTCACCCAGTACCTGCTGATTGTGATGGTGTCCGTGCTCGGTTCGGCTGCGACTGCCGGTACAACCGGCGCTATCGTGATGCTGACCCTGACCCTTTCCACTCTGGGTCTGCCGCTGGACGGCGTGGGCCTGCTCCTGGCGATTGACCCGATCGTTGACATGGGCCGCACCGCTCTAAACGTTGCCGGTCAGGCTCTGGTTCCCGCGATTGTGGCTCGCCGCGAGGGCATTCTGGACGAGGCGCTCTACAACGCTCCCCGCTCGGAGGGCGGCTTCGTGGCTCAGGAATTCTACGATGAGCGCATCGCCGGTGAGGCGCAGCGACTTCACGAGGTGGAGGACGCGGTACGCCGCTAATCTGGCGAGCTCATCAGGCAAAGGTTCACGCGCACGGCGCTAGGCGGTACCGCTTAGCGCCGTGTAGCCTTCTTAATCTCGTGCCTCAGCATGGATGACATACTTTTGCCAAACGTCATAAAACGTCACGATTGATTCTTCTTTTCTTTAACGTTTGAGAAGAGTTATGATTTTGAACGGCGTGTTCCATCTCCTACGTGGTTGAGGGGGATGGGACACGCTCTTTTTATGCCTCCTAACCTTCCCACCCCAGCTTCCCATCAACCCTTAATCTGCACCCAAGAGTAAAACTCGCCGGCGACGCTCTAAAATAGAACCCATGACTACCAGCGCTTCACCGACCCGACTGATTCTTGCCTCCGCCTCCCCGGCGCGCCGCAAGCTCCTGGAAGACTCCCGCATCGCATTCACGGTGCGCGTCTCCTCCGTAGATGAGGACGCCGCGCTCGCCGCCGCCAACGAGCAGGCGCGGGCGCAAGGACGTGCCGGGCTCACCCCGGCTGAGACCGCCTCCCTGCTGGCGCAGTTGAAAGCGCAGGCTGTTGCCGCCGAACTTGCCGCCGAGGGCGTGCGCGATGCGCTGGTTCTGGGGTGCGATTCGGTCTTTGAGTTTGAGGGTGTTGCCTACGGCAAGCCGCACACTGCCGAGGCGGCGCGCGAGCGCATCAGCGCCATGAGCGGTAACTACGGTGTGCTGCATACCGGTCACGCGCTCGTGGATTTGCGCGACATTGAGCCGGGTGCCGAGCTACCCACTGTTGCTGAGCTGCCCACTGTTTCTGAGCTACGCAGCGCTACCGTCCACTTCGATACGCTCAGCCCCGAAGAAATTGAGGCGTACATTGCTACCGGCGAGCCGCTCTGGGTGGCCGGTTCCTTTACCCTGGACGGCTATGGTTCGGCGTTTATTCGCGGTATTGAGGGTGAGTTCCACACGGTGGTGGGCCTGTCCATCCACGCGCTACGCGATATGCTGCGCCGCCGCGAGGTTGCGGTGACCGAGTTGTGGATAGCACCCCACAACGAGGATTAGATCCAGCGTAATCGTATAAATCTGTCTCAAAGCGCGCTCTGGAATACGCATTATTGAACACCAATCGATAAGATAGAACAGTATGATGCGCGTTATATTCGCCAATCCTGCCGATGTATCCTTGGAGCAGGAGATTAAAGGAGAGCTTTAAGTGACTCAGCACCAGGCAGAAGCCGCCAAGAAATTTACTGCAGTCCCCGGCCGTCACACCGGCCCGGTCAGCAAGATTCTGATCGCTAACCGCGGTGAAATTGCTGTCCGCGTGATTCGTGCAGCCCGCGATGAGGGCCTGCAGACCGTCGCCGTCTACGCTGACCCCGACCGCGATTCCCAGCACGTGAAGCTTGCCGATGAAGCCTACGCTCTCGGCGGCGCCACCGCGGCACAGTCCTACCTGGTCATGGACAAGCTCATTGAGATTGCTCTCCGCTCCGGCGCTGACGCTGTGCACCCCGGCTACGGTTTCCTCTCTGAGAACGCGCAGTTCGCACAGAAGTGCATCGACGCGGGTCTGACCTGGATTGGCCCCTCCCCCGAGTCCATTACCCAGCTGGGCGATAAGGTGGCGGCCCGCCACATCGCGCAGAAGGTGGGCGCTCCCCTGGTGCCCGGCACCAAGGACCCGGTCAAGTCCGCCGACGAGGTTGTCGCCTTCGCGGATGAGCACGGCCTGCCCATTGCGGTGAAGGCCGCATTTGGTGGCGGTGGCCGCGGCATTAAGGTGGCACGCGACCGCGAGAGCATTGTTGAGATGTACGAGTCCGCTGTTCGCGAGGCTACCGCCGCGTTCGGTCGCGGTGAGTGCTTCATCGAGCGGTTCTTGGATTCGCCCCGCCACGTTGAGACCCAGTGCCTGGCGGATGCACACGGCAATGTCGTGGTGGTTTCCACCCGTGACTGCTCCCTGCAGCGCCGTAACCAGAAGCTCGTTGAGGAGGCGCCCGCCCCCTACCTGAGCGATGAGCAGAACGAGCGCCTGTACGAGGCATCCCGCGCGATTCTGCGTGAGGCTGGCTACCAGGGCGCCGGCACCTGTGAGTTCCTGGTTGGCACCGACGGCACGATCTCCTTCCTTGAGGTGAACACTCGACTGCAGGTGGAGCACCCCGTTTCCGAGGAGATTTCCGGTCTGGACCTGGTTCGCGAGCAGTTCCGTATTGCCCGCGGCGAGAAGATTGAGGAGAAGGACCCGGTTCTGCGCGGTCACTCCTTCGAGTTCCGTATTAACGGTGAGGACGCGGGCCGTTCCTTCATGCCCGCCCCCGGCACCATCGAGAAGATGACCGTGCCCACCGGCCCCGGTGTTCGCTGGGATTCCGGCTTCGTGGCTGGCGACGTTATCGGCGGTAACTTCGACTCCATGCTGGCTAAGCTCATTGTCACCGGCGCGGACCGCAAGCAGGCTCTGCAGCGTGCCCGCCGTGCCCTGGCTGAGCTGACCATTGAGGGTATGCCCACCGTCATTCCGTTCCACCGCGTCGTGCTGGATGATCCCGCTTTCGCGCCGGCTGAGGGCGGCGATTTCAAGGTGCACACCCGCTGGATTGAGACCGAGTTCAACAACACCATCCCCATGTACTCCGGTGCGCCCGGCAGCGTGGATTCCGATGAGGATGAGCGCACCACCGTGGTCGTTGAGGTCAACGGCAAGCGCATGGAGGTGTCCCTGCCGGATCTGAGCGGTGGCGCGAAGCCTGCCGCTAAGCCCGCGGCCAAGACCCGCAAGTCCCGTTCGGCACGTAGCGCGGCAAAGGGTGGCGGCGACGAGCTGACCAGCCCCATGCAGGGCACCATCGTGAAGGTGGCGGCTTCTGACGGCGACACCGTCGCTGAGGGCGACCTGATTCTGGTGCTGGAGGCTATGAAGATGGAGCAGCCCATTACCGCGCACAAGGCGGGTAAGGTTTCGGGTCTGTCCGCTAAAGCCGGCGATACCGTCACCTCCGGTGCGGTGCTGGCGACCATCAAGTAACGCTTCGCCTCGATACCGCGGTCACGCGAGCGCTATAGGCTATACGAATCCCCCGGAAGGGTATGAGGTCCTCTCTCATATCTTTCCGGGGGATTTTCTGTGTCCGCTCCTGTCTGTTTCTGTGGGGTTTGAGCGACTACCTATTGCGATTACGTCCAAATAGTGGCTGTATTTGTTGGGTCTTTTCTGAACAGAGTTATAATGTTGCACTTTAGAGGGGCCTTTCAGATTCCTACGCCCGCCGCACCCCACCCGGTGCGGTCGCGGCACCCGGTAGAGGCTTGCGGCACATCCCGCCTCACGCGCTGATCGGTAACGGACGCCCCGGCTCCATCTGTACACACAGTTCACCTTTTCGGGAGTTTTCCTCATGAACACCTCTGCACCCGACGCGAAAGCGTCCGCTGCATCGGTGAAGAATACGACTCCTCGCAGTCGAGTTATTCTCGCCTCGCTCGTTGGTACCACCATCGAGTTCTACGATTTCTACATTTACGCCACCGCAGCAGTGGCTGTCTTCCCCGTGCTGTTCTTCCCCTCGAAGGACGCAACCACCGAGCTTCTGGCATCCTTCGCAACCTTCGGCGTCGCCTTCATCGCGCGTCCCCTCGGTTCCATTGTCTTCGGTCACTTCGGCGACAAGATCGGCCGTAAAGCAACCCTCGTCGGTGCGCTACTGACCATGGGTCTGGCGACTTTCATCATCGGTCTGCTGCCCACCTACCACCAGATTGGTCTGTGGGCACCGACCATGCTGACCATTATGCGTTTCTGCCAGGGCCTGGGTCTGGGCGGCGAATGGTCCGGTGCGGCACTGCTCGCCAGCGAATACGCTGAGGACGGCAAGCGTGCCCGCGCCGCCATGTGGCCGCAGCTCGGTGCGCCCATCGGCTTCGTCTTCGCAAACGGCTTCATGCTGCTGCTGACCAGCTGGATTTCCTTCAACTCCGCAACCGACGCTAAGAACTTTGATCACCCCTTCCTCATCTGGGGTTGGCGTATTCCGTTCCTGATGTCCATCGTGATGGTCGCTGTCGGCCTGTACGTGCGTTTCAAGCTGGAGGAGACCCCCGTCTTCGCCAAGGCTGCCGCTAACAACGAGAAGGTTAAGACCCCGCTCGTTGAGGCGTTCAAGGTTGCCTGGTGGCCCATGATTCAGGGTACCTTCATCATGGTGGCGTGCTACGTGCTGTTCTACCTGATGACCGCGTGGGTTCTCTCCTACGGCATCGGCAAGGTTGATAAGGGCGGTCTGGCTATCCCCTACCGCGAGTTCCTGATTATTCAGCTGATTTCCATTACCGGCTTCGCGATCTTCATCCCGATCTCGGGTTGGCTGGCTGATAAGTACGGCCGCCGCACCCAGCAGCTGTGGACTACCGTCGCTATGGCGGTCTTCGGTCTGTCCTTCGGTCTGTTCGTCTCCCCCTCCGTCGTTGGTACCGGTCAGAACGCGAACGCAACCGTGGTTACCCTCTTTATCTTCATCGGCATGTGTCTGATGGGTCTGTCCTTCGGTTCCATGTCCGCATACCTGCCGGAGCTGTACCCCACCAACGTGCGCTACACCGCCAGCGGTATCGCCTACAACGTGGCCTCCATCCTCGGTGCGGCTCTGACCCCGTTCGTGGCGGTTTGGCTGAACTCCTCCTTCGGCGTGGCCGCTGTGGGCGGCTACCTGGCCTTCGCCTCGATTCTGAGCGTCGTCTTCATCCTACTCACTCACGAAACCCGTGACGTGGACATGAACGCCGTCGGCTCCAAGAAGTAAAGTTCTACAAGGTAGCCGAAAGCAACAAGCGGTGGGGGCCGCCTTCCATGAGATATGGAAGGCGGCCCCCACCGCTTTTGTGTCTGTTCCCGGATGCGGCTAGAACTTACCGCGGGTGTGCAGCTTGCGTGCCGCCTCGGCAATCGAGCCGGACAGCGAGGGGTACACCGTGAAGGTCTCGGCCAGATCGTCCACCGTGAGCTTCTTCTCCACGGCCAGGGCGATCGGGTAAATCAGCTCGGAGGCGCGCTGGCCCACGACCACGCCGCCGATGACGGTACCCGAGTGGCGGCGGGCGAAAACCTTCACGAAGCCGTCGCGCATCGCCATCATCTTGGCGCGGGGGTTGGTGCTCAGCTGCAGGGTCACGGCCTCGCCGCGGTAGGAGCCCTCATGCAGGTCGTTCTCGCTGATGCCGACGGTCGCGATTTCGGGCGAGGTGAAGATGTTCGCCGCGACCTTGTCGGTGCGCAGGGGACGCACGGCGTCACCCAGGATATGCGCCATCGCGATGCGGCCCTGCATGGCGGCCACGGAGGCCAGCGGGTACACGCCCGTGCAGTCGCCTGCCGCGTAGATATTGTTCACGCTCGTTCGGGACACGCCGTCCACCGTAATGTGGCCGCTCGGGGCGTGCTCCACGCCCGCCGCGTCCAGGCCCAAATCTTCGGTATTGGGAATCGAGCCGATGGCCACGAGGCAGTGCGTACCCGAGACCTTGCGGCCGTCAGAGAGGGTCACGATCACGCCGGAGCCGTCCTCGGTGCGCTCCACGACGGAGGCGCGGGAGCGGGGCATAACTCGCACACCACGACGTTCGAAAACATCCTCCAACACGCGGGCGGCGTCCTCGTCCTCGCCGGGAAGCACGCGGTCGCGGGAGGATACCAGGGTCACCTTCGAGCCCAGACCGTTATAGGCCGAGGCGAACTCGGCGCCGGTCACGCCCGACCCGATCACGATGAGCTCCTCGGGCACCTCGCTGAGGTTGTACAGCTGGGTCCAGGTCAGGATGCGCTCGCCGTCGGGCATGCCCGTGGGCATCTCACGCGGATGCGTACCCACAGAGAGCAGCACGAAGTCGGCGTGCAGCGGGTAGACGAGGCCGGCCTCGTCGGTCACCTGCACCGTGTGGCGGTCCAGGAGCTTGCCGGTGCCGTGAATAATCTTCACGCCCGCCGAGGCCAGGGCGCGCTTGATGTCTGCAGACTGCTGCTGGGCCAGGGCGCGAACTCGGCGGTTCACACGGTCCATGTCTACCCGAAGCTGCGGGGCCTTACCCTTGGTATTCTCAATGCCCAGGCTTCCGGCTTCGGAAAAGCGGGTCATCATATCCGCCGTGGCGATAAGCGTCTTGGAGGGCACGACGTCCGTTAGCACGGCCGAGCCGCCGATAGCCTTGCGCTCGATAAGCGTCACGTCTGCCTGCGAGGATGCGGCCACCATCGCGGCCTCGTAGCCACCGGGTCCGCCGCCAATAATTACAATGCGCTGGGATGCGTAGTTCACCGTTGAAGTCATGCCTTAATTGTGAGCTATGCCGCCTGCGCGGGGCAAACGCACTCGCCGTGCAGATGTGCCATATTATGACACTCCGCACGGCGAGCTTCATCCACGGCGAGTTTTTTTCCCCCCCCCCGAGGGCACGAGTCGTGCGGGCCGGGTGCTCCCCCGACCCGCTGCTTCCCTACCTCGCTATTGCTCAGCCCTGTTACTCTTCGAGGGCCTGCGGCTTCTGCGCGTAAATCGAGTTGATGAACTTCTCGGCCCACTCCAGCATGGGGCGGTCCACCAGCTCCTTACCGCCAACCGGCATGGTCTTCGGGCGGGGAACCAGGGTCAGCCAGGTGTCCATGCCCTTCGGCTGGGCGTGCGTGGAGCCGGGGTATACGCGCTTCAGGCGCATCTGGCGGGACTCCGGCAGGGGTTGGGCGCTCACCACCCGTACCTTCGGCCCCAGCACCACCATCTCGTGAATACCGGCGGCGCGGGCGTGCATCCTGAGCGTGGCCACGGCCAGCAGGTTCTCCACGGCCTCGGGCAGCTCACCGTAGCGGTCGGCCAGCTCCTCGCGGGCCTCCGCAATCTTCTCTTCGGTATCGGCGGCTGCGATCTGGCGGTAGGCCTGCAGACGCAGGCGCTCCGAGTCAATGTAGGTGTGCGGGATATGCGCGTTGACGGGCAGGTCGATCTTCGTCTCGACCTCGCGCTCCTCCTTCTCGCCGCGGTAGTTCGCCACGGCCTCACCAACCAGGCGCAGGTACAGGTCAAAGCCCACGCCCGCGATGTGACCGGACTGCTCGCCGCCGAGCAGGTTGCCGGCACCGCGAATCTCCAGGTCCTTCATGGCCAGCTGCAGGCCCGCGCCGAGCTCGTTGTGGGTCGCCACGGCTTTCAGACGCTCGTGGGCAATCTCGCCGAGGGTCTTGTCCACCGGGTACAGGAAGTACGCGTAGGCGCGCTCGCGTCCACGACCCACGCGTCCGCGCAGCTGGTGCAGCTGGCTCAGACCGTAGTTCTGGGCGTTGTCCACGATGAGCGTGTTCGCGTTCGAGATGTCCAGGCCGGTCTCCACGATGGTCGTGCACACCAGCACGTCGAAGCGGCGCTCCCAGAAGTCCACGATAATCTGCTCCAGACGCGACTCGCTCATGCGGCCGTGCGCGGTGGCGATGCGCGCCTCCGGCACGAGCTTACCGATTTCGGCGGCCACGTTATCGATATCGGCCACGCGGTTGTGCACGAAGAACACCTGGCCCTCGCGCATGAGCTCGCGGCGAATCGCGGCGGTAATCTGGCTGTCGGTGCGCGGGCCGACGAAGGTGAGCACGGGGTGCCGCTCCTCGGGAGCGGTGGCCAGCGTCGAGGTTTCGCGAATACCGGTCAGCGACATTTCGAGGGTGCGCGGGATCGGGGTTGCGCTCATGGCCAGCACGTCCACATTGGTACGCATCTGCTTGAGCTTTTCCTTGTGCTCCACGCCGAAGCGCTGCTCCTCGTCAATGATGACCAGGCCCAAATCCTTGAAAACGATGCTCTCCGAGAGGAGGCGGTGCGTACCGATGACCACGTCCACCGCACCGGAGGCGATTTCCTCGGTAATCTGGCGGGTTTCCTTGGCCTTCTGGAAGCGGGAGAGCACGCGAATCTTCACGGGGAAGCCCGAGAAACGCTCGGTGAAGGTTTCGTAGTGCTGCTGGGCGAGCAGGGTCGTGGGTACGAGCACGGCGACCTGTTTACCGTCCTGCACGGCCTTGAATGCGGCGCGCACGGCGACCTCGGTTTTGCCGAACCCCACGTCGCCCGAGATGAGACGGTCCATGGGGATTTCCTTCTCCATGTCCTCCTTCACCTCGTGGATGGCGGTGAGCTGGTCGGGGGTCTCGTTGTAGGGGAAGGACTCTTCGAGTTCGCGCTGCCAGGGGGTGTCAGGGGCGAAGGCGTGACCGCGCGAAGCCTGGCGCGCCGAGTAGAGTTTCACCAGGTCGGCGGCGATTTCCTTGACGGCCTTGCGGGCGCGGGACTTGGTCTTGGCCCAGTCGCTGCCGCCCATCTTCGACAGGGAGGGGTTCTCGCCACCCACGTAGTTGGAGATGAGGTCCAGCTGGTCCGAGGGCACGAAGAGTCGGTCGGGTGCGCCGCCGCGCTTGGAGGGGGCGTACTCGATGACCAGGTATTCCTTCATGGGCTGCACGCCGTTGACGGGGGCGGCGCCGGCCACCGGGCGGGAGGTCATCTCGACGAAGCGGCCGATGCCGTGGCGCTCGTGCACCACATAGTCGCCGGGGTTCAGGGCGAGCGGGTCGACGGCGTTGCGGCGGCGGCGCGTCTTGAATTTCTGTCCGGCGG
>ERZ773037.442-NODE-442-length-22559-cov-4.606426_pt1 | contig 22559 bp, 21 predicted proteins | sample MGYA00511466_ERZ773037 | MGnify/ENA primary metagenome ERZ773037 (study PRJEB29015, sample SAMEA2738146) | human oral metagenome | biome: human oral; feature: human-associated habitat; material: saliva | place: China | collected 2202 ... | reverse complement strand
TAGGAGAAGACAAATTTAAAGAATCAATGGAATTTATTGATGGAATTTCAGAGTAGTATTTACCTTTAGGTATAGGTTTTATCCTTATTTCTTTGACAAAAGCATCCATTGTATCCCCTTTCATTTTTATTATATCATTTTTAATAGATAAAGAGAAACTTTTTAATGATAAAAATTCATTAATAGCTTCTTTTGATAAAAATCTATCTAAAACTTTATAAAGATATCCTACTTTGTGAAATTTTTAAATGAGCACTTTTAGTTAATCGCTAAAATAGCAAATAATAAAAAGCGAGTCAGATAAACTGGCTCGCTAAATATTAATCAAAATATACATACGTATCATAAGTGCTTGCAGGCACGGTCATTGTTGAGAATTGACCCCATCTACCATTAACAAAGTAATTATATTGCGAAATCGTAACCATATTACCATTCACAGCTTCAACCCAAACAATGTGACCATATTGACCACCGCTCATCACGCCGAATGATCCAACTTTTGGAGTACTTCCAGTTCGAAAGCCCGCTCGCCGTGCACTAGCCGGCACATCTTTAGCATTACCCCAATATGCAGCGTTAATACCTTTTGTTGCACGCAATTTCCATGCAACATAGCTTACACATTGGCGACAGCCATAGCCATAACCATCTGTTCCATTCCCATCTGCACCGCCATAACTTACCGCATTCGCATCGACAAAACAGTTTGCGTCATTCCAAGGGTAACTACTTGTTCCAGCAATAGCTTGTGGAAGCGATCCGCTACCAGCCGCCCGAGCCGCACGCAAAATTTGAGCCTGAATCATATCTTGTTGCTGTTTTTGAAGAGCTGCTTTTTGCGAATTTCGCTCGTTCGCATATTTTGTATATTCTGCTTCATCATTTTTAGTTTGAGAAATTAACTCATTCTGCTGGCGAATTTTTTCCTGAAGCGCAGATTCAGCTTGCTGCTGGTTAGTTAAAGCAACTTTAACTTCATCTCGCTGTTTTTCAAGTTCAGCTTTTGCTCGCTTAATACTATCAACCTTTTCAACCAACTGATTCTTTACTGCACTTTGGTATTCAAAATTGTCAAGCGCTTTCGAAAGATTGTTGCTTCCTGCGATCCGCTCGATAGGTGTTACATCATCTTCAATTGACATTGCAGCCAAAATAGAGCCTAACGCACTTCGATTCCGTTCGATACTTTCTTCATTATTTTTAATTTCAATCTGCAGCTTTTCGTATTGTTTTTGATATATTGCAATTTGAGATTGAATTGTAGCTTTTTCATTTTCAATACCGCTAAGCTCATTTTGAAGTGTTTGTGCTTTATTTCTAAGATCACTTGCGCGAGATTCTGCACCACTAATTTGAGATTCCAGCGCTTTAATTTCTTTATCGAGCTGTTCAACACTCTTCTCAGCTTCAGCACTTTTTGGTAGAGCTGCAATAACACCAGCGACAACAACTCCAAGAGAAATTGCACCATTTATCACTAAATTCTTCTTCTTAATCTTTTTCATAGTTGTTTTTCTTTTTATTTTAAATTTATTCCTAAATAGATTATACCACAATCTTTTTTCAAAAACAAGCCCCTTTCTATATTTTTAGATATTTTCTTGTTGCCGTAAATGCTGAAACAACGCCAATAAATGAACCAACAACTACCAGACCCAGAACAACCAAAAATCCATAAACTTGCAAGAATGAAATTACAGGAGAAATGATAATTCCATAAGCTTCGAGCCGAGATTTCGAAAGAAAAATTATAGTATAGTCAATTATTGAGGCTAAAATTGCTGCGATTGTTCCACAAATCACTGCTTCAACCAAAAATGGTCCAGCAATAAAACTTTTATTTGCACCAATTAATTTCATCATATAAATCTCTTCTCTACGGTTAAAAATAGCCATTCGAATTGTATTAAAAATAATTAAACTAGCAATGATTACAAAAATTGAGCCAGCTAAAATTCCAACTTTTTCAGCAAAATTAATTGTATTTGAGATATTTTTAATAATCTCGTTTCGATCACTTGCATATGTTGGTGGATGATCTGGATCGAGATTTGATTTAATTAGCTTATTATTTTCAACAAGATTTTTTAACTCTGTTGAATTCGAAATATCCACAAGTTTAACATTAAAAATTCCAAAAAATTCATTATTCGATTCAATTAAGGCTTTTCGAATATCCGCATCAGCCGAATTTTTTCGAGCAAATCTATCACGCGCCTCTTGTGGTGAAGTGTATGTTATATCTGTAACTGAAGGTAAATCTTTAATTGCTTTTTGCATTTTTAAAATATCAGAATTTGAAACACCTTTTTTAAGATAGATAGACATATCGACTTTATTTTTAATGTCATCAACCGTATCCATCAAAATTGAACGCGCAAGGAGCGATCCGAAAATAATCACCAAAGTAACAGTCATTACAGCAGTTGCAGCAACCGAAAGCCAAGCATTTCGAACAAAGCTATTTGCACCATATTTTGTAATTCGCCAAAGAGTTAAAGTTTTGCGGCGACGCTGTTTTTGCTGCATAATAACTTTTGAATTTTGCTTTTTTTTGCTTTGCTGCATTTGAGAGCCTTTACTTTTATGATGTTTTAAATTTTCTTCTCTCATTATTGCCTATACTCCCCTTGCGATTGGTCGTGAGTAATTTTTCCACCATTTAAGGTGATTACACGACGTTTAAGCTTATTTACAATTTCAACATTGTGCGTAGTTAAGACAACTGTTGTTCCGTAATCATTAATTTTTTCAAGTAGTCTAATAATGTCCCAACTATGCTTTGGGTCAAGATTCCCTGTTGGCTCATCCGCAATTAGAATTTTTGGTTGGCGAGCAATTGCGCGGGCGATCGCCACACGTTGCCTTTCACCACCGCTTAACTGATGCGGAAAATTCCCCTCTTTTCCTTCAAGACCAACAAGTTTAATAACTTTCGGAACAGTTGCTTTAATTTCATGATTAGTCATTCCGGCAATTTCAAGAGCAAAAGCTACATTTTCGAAAACGGTTCGATTTGGTAAAAGCTTAAAATCTTGAAAAATAACACCAATTCGGCGACGCAAAAGTGGAATATCCTTGTCTCGCAATTTATCATAGTCAATTCCACCAACAACAATTTTACCGCTGGTTTGTTTTTCTTCACGAGTGAGCATTTTTAAAAGTGAGGATTTCCCCGCGCCACTCGTTCCAACCAAAATAACAAACTCTTTTGGCTTAATATGAAGACTAACCCTGTTAATTGCAGGAGTTTTTGAATTACCATAAACTTTTGTCACGCGATCTAATAATATCATCACTTTTTATTATATCAGCTTTTTTCAAAGTGTTCAAGCTTATTTAAAAAATTTAACTAAAAATCACCCTTTCGAGTGATTTTTGAGTTATTTTTTAGCTTTTTTCTTTTGAAGAAGTTGTGCTGTATAGTTTTCTGGTGAATCTGCAGTTCTATCGATTCCTAGAACTTCTAGAACATCCCACAATTCTTGGCGAATTCCATCTGGATTATCACCTTTTTTTACTTCTCGTTCAAGTTTAATGAAAGTTCCCAAGCCTTCAACATCGTCTAAAAAGAAGGTAGTGTCTTCAACCTGAAGTTTTTGGCGGTTTCGAAGCACTTCAACTTTCATTTCAAATCCAAGTTGTTGAACAATATGCGCCGTTTCAGAATAATTTAAAACCGGCGTTTCATGAATTAAATCAACATTTTCAGCATCGATATGACGCTTTTGAATCAGCTGATACCAAGGTTTGCGCTTTGGATCGATAATCTCTGTTCGAATCATCAACTTTGGCAAATTTCTACTTGGCTGAAAACCTCGTGGTAAAAACACGCGATCATTCTGAAAAACAACTCGCCCAAAATCATGCCCCGTATCCGTTATTCTTTTGATAAAATCAACCTTATTTTTAATTTTTGCCTTTACGATAACTTTCTTCATGATTCGATTATACCATATTATTTAGATTTCGCCAAGATGCTCATGCTTCAACCTTTGTCTAGATTGTTCTGCCAAACAGACCGTAGCGGCCATTGCTACATTTAAGCTTTCAATTTCGCCAACCTGCGGAATCATTACTTGATTTTCAATTTTCGAAAGTAGCTCACTAGAAACGCCAGAACCTTCATTGCCAAAAATCCAAGCTGTTTTTATTGTAAAATCCTCATCGTAAATTGATTTTCTAGCTCTCAAACTTGTAGCAAAAACTGGAACTTGCATTTTATCAACTAATAAATTTAAATCTTGGTTTTCAAAAATTTTTAACTTAAAATGCGCCCCCATTCCAGATCGCAACACTTTCGGTGACCAGGCCGAAACAGTCCCTTTCGAGCAAATAATTTGTTCAACACCAAAACTAACTGCACTACGCAAAATTGTGCCAAGATTACCCGGATCTTGAATCTTTTCAAGAAAAATCGTATCTTTTTGAAAGTCAACATCTTGAAAAGTTGATATTTTTACAACAAAAAGTATTCCAACGCCTTCAATTACGGGGCTAATTTTGGTATAAATATTTGGTTCAATCACAACAATCTCAACGCCAAGCTCTTCGCACTTCTTAATCACTTGTTCAACCTCAAAGTTTTTAGAAGAACTTGAAACAACACAAATCTCTGGCGAGCCAAAAGTTTTAAGCCATTCGCTAACTAAATGAATGCCCTCAATAATAGTTAACCCTTGTTTATTTCGAAAGCTTTGCTTATTCGAAAGTTGAACAAGTTTTTTAACCAAAGGGTTTTGCGATGAACTAATTTTTTTCATTAAATCTCGCTCGATTTTACGCGAATTTGCGAGGCGTCATCTCGATTTCGAACGCTCACCAAGCTATCGCCCTCAATTGTGTCAAAATCAATTACAACAACTTTTGGTACACCAATTTCATCAGCCTTGGCATAAACTTTTCCAACTTTTCCGCTCAAATCAAATTCAACATTTTTGTATTTTTGACGAAGTTCAAGATAAATTTCTCGTGCTTTTTCAACCAAAGCTTCTTTATTTTTAAGAAGTGGCGCCACAATTATTTTTGTTGGAGCAAGATTTTCAGGCAATGCCAAAAAAATACGAGTTTTGCCATCGGTTTCAACCTCGCGATAAGCATTCGAAAGAACCGCCATTAAAAGCCGTTCAACACCAAAACTTGGCTCAATCACATGAGGAATGAACTTTTTACGCGTTTGCTTATCAGTATATTCCATATTCTTACCACTCGCTCGCTGGATATTAGCAAGATCAAAATCAGTGCGATAAGCAATCCCCATCAGCTCTTCTTTGCCGATTGGATAATTAAATTCAAAATCAACAGTGCGTTTTGAATAATGCGCGCGGTCTTCTTCTGGAACTTCAAGTTCATATAGTGAACTTTGTGGCAAGCACATTTTTTCAGTTAAGAATTTTCGAACTAAATCAAGCAATTTCTCAAATTCAGCTTCCCAATTCTCAGGATCTACAAAATATTCAATCTCCATTTGTTCAAACTCGCGAGAACGAAAAACAAAATCTCGGGGCGAAATCTCGTTTCGAAAAGCTTTTCCTTGTTGAGCAAGACCAAATGGCAAGCTTGGATAAAACGAATCAACTACATTTTTGTAATTAGTAAAAATTCCCTGAGCAGTTTCTGGTCGAAGATACGCGGTTGAATTCTCATTCACCACTGCACCAACATTAGTTTGAAACATCATGTTGAAACTTCGAACTTCACTAAGTTCATTTCCTTTTGGCGATTTCAATCCTTGCTCACGGATGATTTCAGTAATTTTCTCGTTTGAAAGTCCTTCTGCCTCAATTCCGGCATCTTTTAAAAGGTGATCTGCACGATATCGCTCGCCTGTTTTTAAATCTTCCACCAAAGGGTCGGCAAAAGTTGCAGCATGACCGCTCGCCTGCCAAACTTTTGGATTCATGATTATTGCAGCATCAACGCCAAACATGTCTTCACGATTTTCAACAAAGAATTCCCACCATTCATTCATAATTTTGCGCTTTAAAGCTAGCCCAAGCGGGCCGTAGTCCCAAGTTCCGCGCATTCCACCATAAACTTCACTACCTTGCCAGATAAAACCACGCCGTTTAGCAAGACTAACAATTTTATCCATCAAATCTTCGTTCTTCATTTTTCCTCCGTATAATCTTTTAACTATTATACCAAAAAAGCTCCCATTTTTCGAGAGCTTTTTGTTTAAATTGCTATAAAATTAGATTTTTATTTTTGCCAATTTTTTGCGAAAAACTACTGCAGTAGTTACACCCAAAATAGCAAAAGCTAGAATAATGAAATTTTGAGATTTTTCGAAACCAGTGTTTGGAGCTTGAACTTTTGATGATGAAGGCTTTTCATCTTTTGAAACCTCAATAGCCGGTTGCGGTTGAGTTGGAGTTGGCGCAGGCTAAGGCTTTTGCGGTTTTGCTTCAGGCTTACGAATTTTGGCATAGGTTTCTACGTTGCTTCCGAAAATTGAGGCTGCAGCAGTAAAATTTCGCCTATTAATAATTTTTTCCATCTGGAACAATTAGCTCACTGGTATATTTAATATTACTAATCATCCCATTTTTAATACTAGAACCATCTATAATTTTCATAGATGAAACCCAATTTCTGTAAATACCGTCATCAGCAGATATATCCTTAGTTGCTTCAAAAATCAACTCAGTATCAGAGCGAGAAATAAGCTTTAGCTCCACATACGAACCGCCAGCGAAATATACACCATATTTATTTACTGGAGTAGATGCCGTAATACTCTCACGCATTTTACCGAACTGCACAATTAAACCAGCAGAAAAATGTTTATTATCAAACAAAACCGAAGAATCATCACGCATAGTAATTTTAAGTTTGGAACCAGTCTTAATGGGGTCGTTTTTAGAATATGTAATGGTTAGGATGAACACAGGCTCTCCAGTGTTAGAGTTGAAATGCATCGCACTATCAGCAACAACAGTCTTATTGATATTAACTAAGGGTTGTTTAGTTAATTTAACATCTTCGCCTTTTAAAGTAGTGCTACCAATAATTTTGGTTTATACAGTAACATCACTTATTTACATAAGAAAAATAGTTAGTGTTGCGATTTAGAAATTCTGTTTTAAAGCTAGAGTATTTTTCAATATTTTTGTTAAAAGTAATCTTTCCCTGCCAAACAGCAGAACCTGGTTTTACATTTTCATCATCGCGAACAACACTTGAGACGTTTAATACATGCTCATAACTAGAGACCTTATCAACCGAAATCTTACCGATTTCTTCATTGTTATATTTTAAACTAACACTATTGTTAGAAATTTTAGACACATTCTCAGCACGAAAAGTCGCCCACTCCCCTTCTTTAACGCTCTGGCCAGAAATATTAATAGACCATTCACGCCCACTACTCTTAATACTCTTAGGCTCAATCTTTAATTGGCTAGTTATGTCATTAGTAGCAAAGGCTGAAGAACCAAAGCTAACTATCGAGAATAACGCAATGAGAATGAAAATTATTATTTTACTTTGAAAATTCATTTTTTTCTCCCTTTTTAATTATATAAACACTTATGATTAAATTTGTTATACCAGTTTCTTTTTTGAAAGTAAATAATAAAAATAGACTTTCGAAAGCCTATTTTAAAATCTTGGGATTATCTCTTCAATTTTGTTCAAAAAAATATCACAACCTTTAATTTTTGAAACAACTTTTGGCTCGCTTGAAACCATTAGTCGCAAAAATTTAATATCATTTGCATCAAATTTACCGCTAAAACTTTCCACAAAAACCTTGTCATAAAAATCAAAATCATACCTTAAATTTGCCTGCAATTTCTTGCCATTTTTATCTGTTTCAAGATTAATTTCATCGCCAGAAAATTCTGCAATTTTAAAAATAAACCATTTTCGAACCAAATCTAAGCTGATTTCAAAATCATTCAAACTGCAAAAGACTTTTAACAAAATTTCGAAAAATTCAACCGATTCAATATGTTCGCAAAGGTTCGAAACCTTTTTAATTGCTTGGTAGGCAAAATCAGTTCTTTCAAAATCTTTCAAAATTTCACCAAAAAACTCGCACATTCGCGCTGAAGAAAGCGTTTTCATTTCACTTTTTCCTTCAATTAAAACCACTTCATTTAGCGAAAAAAACTCAATTCCACCAGCAAGCTTTGATTTTGGTTTTCGAACGCCACGCGCAATTGCCACCTGTTTGCCATTTGGAGTCAATAAATTTATAATTCGGTCGGCCTCGCCAAAATCAGTTCGTCGCAAAACTATAGCCAGAGTTTTTTTTCGTGAATTATTCATCTAGAATCTCCTTGATTTTTGTGCGAATTTCACATGGTGAAACCTGAGATTTATCAAAAATATGGCGAACATTGAATAATTTTAAACTTTCGAAATCTATTTCACTTGCTAAATCTGAACAAATCACCACTGGAATTTTTGCCGTATCAGCATAGCTCTGCAATTCATTTAAAAGAGCAAAAGCCGAGTGGCCTTCAAGCAAAATATCAAGAAAAATTAAGTCTGGCAAACTTCTATCAATCTCTAAGATTGCTTTTTGTGCAGAATTAACTTTCGAAATTAAAAAATTTGAACGCAAAATTATTTCAAAATTATCTGCCAAGATTGTATTATCTTCAATAATTAAAATTTTTTTCACAATAAACTCAACTGACCCGAACGTTTTAAATCAACATAAAAAGTGCTCCCATCACGATGGCGGATGACACCAATTTTTGCCCCCATTGCTGTTGCAAAACTTTGAGCAATAAAAATACCCAGGCCAGAACTTTGCGGCCGAGAGTTCGCTCGAACCGGCTGATGATTCTGTTTTTTAACTGAACGCCAAATTGAAAGCGGTAATTCTTCACCATAATCTCGAACTGAAATTCGAACTTTTTCACCAATATTTGAAATTTTAATTTCAACTTCGCTCTTTTCGTTCGAAGAATAAAGTGCGTTATCTGAGAAGTTCATCAAAATTGAATGAAGCAATTCATAATTCGCCATGATTAACTCATTTTTTCGAACATTTTTAAACCTAATAACTCTACCATGAAGTTTGAAGACATCGGCAATTTCTGCAACTACATCATTGCAGATTTTTTTTGAATTTATAGGCTCAAGCTCGAACATTGCATCTTCAAGATTTGAAATTTTAGTTAGATCTTGAACGAGTCGCAAAGCCCTTTCACTAGTGATATCGATTTGGCGTAGAATTCGGCTTTTTTCAGAATTAGAAAGCTCAATTTCATCATCATTAAAAGTTAAAGAAAGCTGGCGAATAATTGAAAGCGGGGTTTTCATCTCGTGAGCAGCAATAAGAAAACTACTTTCCTTTGCTACCAGATTTAAAAACTCCCGCTCATCCATATTTTTATTATAGCAAATTTTTGCTATTTTTAAAAGCTAATCCATTTTTAGAGTGCTTAAAACATTTTCATTCAAGACATTATTGTAAGTGTCGGCATCAGTTCGAATCATCAAAGTTTTGCTATTCAATTTAAAATAATAAGCTGTTCCGCGAATTCGATTATTCTTCTCTGGCCCAGGGAATAAGCCTGCAATTTTTGTTGCTGGATATCCATTAACCGTTACGGCTTCAGAAGAAAGCTCACCCTTTTTGATAGCTTCGTTAAATTCTTTAAGAACTTCGTCTACACTCTTCTCATAAATAGCTACGCGCAAACCGAAACGCTGAGTATCTTTGCCATCTTTTGGAACTGGTGGCACTGTATCTGGATAGAAATAAGAGAAAAATCCCTTTCGATCGGAACCATTAGATTCAACATATTGATTCCAGAATGTTGGATAACTAAAAGTTACCTTTCCTAAATCTTCTGGAGCACGAAATTCTTTAACAGTTTTTCGTCGCTCTTCGTTGTATTTCTTTTCATCATCTTCTTGCTGTTTTCGTTTTCCTTCAGCAACCTGTAAATCAATCTTTCCTTCAACATCTGTTTTTACATTATTGTATTCAATGTAAGCCCAAATTCCAAATGAACCAGCACCAGCAAAACCGATGCTCAACAGAATAATTGCGATTGTTGAACCTTTAACTGCACCTTTTTTGAATCTATTCATATTTACCATTATACTTATGTTTTTAATTTTTTCAAGTGCTTTTCGAAACTTTATTTTATAAAAATAAAAAACCGCCAAAGCGGAATTTATCAAAAAAATTGGTGGCTCCTCCCAGACTTGAACTGGGGACACAAGGCTCTTCAGGCCTCTGCTCTACCAACTGAGCTAAAGAGCCAACCTTTATTAATTATACAGTATAAGCTTTTTTATTGCAAGAGTTTTTTAAAATTTTATTAGAAAATAAGTGTGTCGCAAAATTGAAGTTTTGTTATATGCTTATGCTTTTTTATTCTTTCGAACTTTCTAAGAATGCAAAGATAAATCCATCAATCTCGCCATTCAAGACCTTTTCAACATCTTTTTCTTCATATTTAGTTCGTGTATCTTTAACTATTTTATAAGGGTTTAGAACATAATTTCGAATTTGCGAGCCCCAATCGGCAGATTTTCCAGCTTGAAGTTCACTTAAATTCTGTGCATGCTGTTCCATTTTCATTTGCACGAGCTTTCCGCGCAAAATATTCATTGCGGTTTCTTTATTTTGCGTTTGTGAGCGTTCATTCTGAATTGCCACAACTGTACCAGTTGGAATGTGTGTAATTCGTACTGCTGAATCAGTTGTATTTACACCTTGCCCGCCCTTTCCGCCAGAGCGATAAACATCAATTCGAAGGTCTTTTTCAGCAATTTCAACATGTTCTGGCGTATCAATTTTTGGCAGAACTTCAACTAAAGCAAAAGAAGTTTCACGAGTTCCACCACTATTAAACGGCGAAATCCGCACCAAACGATGCACACCATTTTCACTTCTCATTTTACCATAAGTATAAAGGCCTTGAATTTCGAAAACACTAGTTTTAATTCCAGCTTCTTCACCAATGCTTCGATCAATTTGCTCAGTTTTTAGCTTATTTTTTTCAGCCCAACGCAAATACATTCGCTCCAACATTTCGGCAAAATCTTGTGCATCAGTTCCGCCAACACCAGCCGTAATTCGAACGATTACATCACCGCTATCAAATTCTCCATCAAATAAAAGCTGTTTTTTTAGCTCTTCAAAATCATTTTCGAATTGCAAAATTTGAGCTTCAAACTCTTCAAGAAGCCCATCGTCACTAAGATTTACCAATTCTAGAATGTCTTTAACTTGCGTTTTTAAAACCAGCCAAGGGTGAATTTCCTTGTTTAAATCAGCAAGTTTTTTAACTTTTTCTTGTGCAGTTTTAGGATTTAGCCAAATTTCTGGATTCGAAATTTCAACCTCTAAATTTGAGATTTGATTTTTTTTGCTTTCAATATTAAGCTTTAAGCTCGCTTTCTCAAGCTCATTTAAAATTTCGCCAACGCGAGCTTTCAGCTTATCCATAATTTATTTCTTTGCTGCCTCTTCAGCTTCTGCTTCGATATCATCTTCCGTGAAAAGTTTTTCAACAAACAAAAGTACGAAATATACAACGAACGCAATTACCAAAAAGTTAATGATATCATTCAAAAATGCACCATAAGAAAGAACCGCTTCTTTACCTGCTGGTGTTTTTCCCATATTCCAAACAACACCTTTCAAACCTTCGGCCGACCCAAGAATGAAGCCAAGTGGCGGCATAATGATATTATTAATCAAAGATTTAACAAGATCGCCAGAAGCCGTTCCAAGAATTAAACCGATCGCCATTCCGATCAATCCCTGATCTTTAATAAATTTTTTAAAACCCGCAAATTGCGCTTTTGGGTCTACTGCTTTTATCTTTAAAGCAGGTTTCTTTGTAGATTTAGCTTGTTTTTTACTCATAGTATAAATTTTATCATAAAAGGTTTACATTTTCAACAAATTGTTCGCCGCGATCAACATAACTCTTAAACATATCAAAACTGGCATGAGCTGGACTTAAAATAACCACATCGCCACTTTTCGCGTTTTTGAAAGCAGTCTTTACAACTTCTTGCATATTTGTTTCTGTACCTAAATTTATAAACCTTTTGAATCCGCCTGATATCAATTTCTGAGTTAGTTTTTCAGATTCTGTCCCCATTAAAATTACCTTTCGAAGTTCTTGCTCTGGCATTTTTGCAATTTTTTCAATCAACTCACTTAAATCAGCACCTTTATTACTTCCACCAAGAATTAGAATTTTTGGCTTTTCGAAAGAATTTAGTGCAGCAATCGCACTACCTGGTGTGGTTGCAATGGAATCATCATAAAATCGCACACCCTCAAACTCACGAACGAATTTTAACCGATGTGGCAAACCTGTAAATTTTGAAAGTCCTTCTCTCCAAAAATCGAAGATTTCCTCATTTTCAAAACCTTTTTCACGCAAAAAATCAAAAGTTGCAATCATTGCGGCACAAGCATTTTTTTGATTATGTTCGCCTGGAATTTTCAAAATATCAGTTTCGAAGAGAACTTCATCTCCCCATAAAAAATGGTTTTCTTGAATATGGGCTAAATTATAATCCTGAAAAGGCTGAAGTTCTGCTTTGAGCTGACTCTTTAAGTTTTCAACATTTTTTAAAACTATTGGATTTTCAGCATTAAAAATAAAAAAATCGTTCTCGGTTTGATTTTTAGCAATATTCATTTTTGCCGCCACATAATCTTCAAAGCCATCATGAACATCAAGGTGATCAACTTCAAGATTATTTAAAATTGCAATATGCGGCGATTTTTGAGCATCCCAAAGCTGAAAGCTACTAAGCTCATAAATCACGGCATCATCTTTTTGAATTTTAGAAAGTTCATTAAGCGCTGGCAAACCAATATTACCGACAAGATGGACCCTTAAACCAGCTGCACGCAAAATTTCAGCAATAAAACTCGACACTGTCCCCTTACCTTTTGAGCCAGTTACACCAATAATTGGTGCTGGGCATTTTTCGAAGAATAAATTTGTAACAGATGTAATTTTAGCATTTTTTGGTAAACGACTAGGATCAACTGCGGGCGTTCGCACGATCAAATCTGCTTGAATTTTTGAAAAATCATGAAAATCACCAAAGAATTTAACACCATTCGGTAGCTCAATTTTACTTTTTGAGTTTTCGTCATAAATTTCAAAAGTAATATTTTGATCAATACTTTTAAAATAATCATAAGCACTTTTTGCCTCGAGCCCAAAACCAATTAATGCAATTTTCATATTTCTCCTTTTAGTTTAGATTATCTTTATTTTATTTTAGCATATTTTATGCAAAAAAACACCCTTTCTGTTTTTGAAAGAGTGTTTTTACTTTTAGTTAGCACAAAATTTTCTGCTTGGTTTAGTTGGATCGCTCGCAGTTTACCGAGGTTGAATATTTTGATTGCCACTACTATTATTTATTGGTTGCGAGGCTTGAGTAGCTTGTGCTGGGGGTGTATTATATGTATCGGAGCTAAAGGTGGAAGCCCCACTCTGAGCTTGCTGTGAAGCTGAAGTTTGATAAGTCACTTCTACCTTTTGACTAGTAGAATATTGACTATTGCTTGCTGTATCCGCAGCCGTTTGTGAAGCTTGAGATTGAGCCAGCTTTTGCATCGCCATAAAGTTAGATTGTTGGTCTGGTGTTAGAGACATGGTTCCATTTGCATTGGCAGTAAGAGCTTGCTCAGCAATCTTACCCATATTCTGTGCTTGTAAAATCTTGCTTTGGTCACCACTATTAAATGCACCTTGCATTGCCTTAAGCGCTTTATTATCATTAACATTTGCGCTAGACATGTCAGACCAATCAGCCATTTGCTTAGCACTTGCGCCTGAGTATGTTGAAATATCATTTTCAAAATCTTGAACAGATTTGATGTTTTCTGAAGAAAAATCTTGCATAACTGCTTTTGCTGCAGCAGGGTTAACTTTCTTAATATCACTACCAGCTTTTGATGCAATTTGAGCGGCAACAGATTTTCTCTGTTCAGCATCGCCAATATTTAAAGCACTATTAGCAATACTACTCATTGCAGCAGCCTGACCAGCACTATTAAGGCCCGATTTTGTTACTGCTTGTGAAAGAGCACTATACATTAAACCTTGTTGAACAGGATCAGAAACATTCGAAATTCTTGCAAGCTCAGAATTGACATTCGATACATTATTGCCAATTCCATCCGCCATAGCAGCAATCATTCCGTCCGTCTGGGTCTTTTCGAAACTACTAATTTCAGCACCAAGTTGCGCTCTCCTTCGATAATCTGAAGCCGTAGGATTCTTCTTTGCTTGAAGTTTTCGAAGCTCCTTGCGGTTTCTTCCGTATCGCTTTTCTTCATATTTTGCCGCACGGGCTTTTTCACCGATAGCAATTCCGCCAATACTTCTTTTCGCCTCTCTCTCTCTTAAAGCTTTAGCCCAGTTAGAGTTCTGACCAACAGAATTAATTTTACCAGACATTCTATCAATAGCACCACGCAAGTTTCCGCCAGTCAAGCCATCAATAAACGAAAGCACAGTTTTAATAACTGCAATAATTGCAAATAGCGATAATATAGGCAAAATACCATAAATAGTTTTAAGTAATTCATCATCAGATACGCTATATAATAGATTAGAAACAAACAAGGCTCCACCCACCATTAATGAACAAATTGGGTAAATCATTAGCATATTTTTCGTAAGCTTGATCCACTTCTTGAAAATCCCTTCTGTATTTGGCAATAACCCTGCAACAAAAGCTAAAGGAGAAGTTACTACAAGAATAATAACAGCCGCTTCTCTTACCATTAATATAAATACAGTCATAACAACAGCAAATGCCGCAGACACAAGGAAAAGAAGAATTGTACTACCCGCAACAAGAGCAGCAGTAACTCCAGCTGCAATTAGTGCACCTATTTTTGCATGACCTGTTAGAATGCCTTCAACAGGAGACTGCCCCGTTTGAGCATCACTTGAAAAATCCCATCTACCATTATCTGATAGCCATTTAAATAAGGTGCTGCCAACGATATTTGAGATATCAATAGCAATCACAACGATATACCAAGAAATATTCACTAAAATTGCATAAATAATAATTTTTGGAAGCATCTTCTTAATACCATAGCTAGAAATCCCTACACCAGTTACTTGCGAGAAAATTATTATCGCAATCATAATCACAAAAAATATATTTGCGATATCCCTAAATGTTACCCAGTGTTTAAATGCCTCCTGGCCTTTACCAGAATTCGAGAAAAGTTGATCAGATTTAATATTTAAGAAATTAGCTTGCATAAAATTATATAGAGTGACAACAACACCAGTTGAAGCACGAATAATCGGGCAAACAATCCAACCGACCCATTCAACAGCGCAAGAATTTTTGTCTTTATTAGATTCCTTAGCCTGCTTGTCCATTTCTTCAATTGCAGCTTTGGCTTCATCATTCTTTTTAGTCCAATCGCCATCGTTTGTTGCGGGAGAATAATTACATTTTTTCTTGAGTTCATTAAGTTTCTTCTCGTCAACACCAGCCGCTTTAGCCTTTTTATATGCCTCTTCACATTTGATTCTATCGTTATTAGCTGTATTATTTCTTACATCCTGTTGAGTTTTATCAGTTGTCGGCTGCGAAGACCTACTAGTTGGGGTTGTAGGAACAACCTGATTATCTTTTTTTCTTTTTTCTTCTATTTCTCTATTCTTCTTCTCTTGCTCTGCTTTTTTCTTAACTTCATCAGGCGTAACAAAATTGCCGTTAGGATTAGTCAAATCAATAGCATTTGCAAAATTATTACTAAAAAAAGAAAAAAATACTAGAAAAATAACTATTAAAACTTTCTTATTTTTCAACCCAACCCAAAATCTTTTCATAATGCTTATATTTAATCACAAAAAAGCAAAAAAATCAATATAGTTATGCTTTTTGCTACAAAAAAGTAGCTTACATTTTTTGCAAGCTACTTTTCGAAATTCTGCTTTATAGAAAGGTGCGGTTTTACCAACCGCCGCCTCCACCGCCTCCAGCACCACCGCCAGAGAATCCGCCACCTCCACCAGAACTGCTCGAACTTGGCGCAGAATAACTGTTCATTGCACTATTAAAGCTATTCAAGCTATTCGAAAACACCATAGCATTAAATGCTGTTGAGCCAACATACCAGTCTGGTAGATAATCTTCATCTTGAAACTGCAGTTCAAGCACTTTTGCCCAAGATTTTTCTAGCCCAAACAATGCTGCCCAAGGTAAAAGTTTTTCATAAAGTTTTACGCGAGAGCCACCAAATTCAGTTTGGAATCTTTCAGAATTCTGCAAACTTTGCGAAAATTTTAATCGTTCGCTTTCTGCCACCGAAATATAAAGTTTCAAACCTTCAAGATAATTCTTTGCTTCAAAACCTTTTCGAGATGGAATTTTTATATTTGAAATAGTAAATATTAAAATCGAAAGCATAACGGCTATAATGAAAGAATATATAGCTACCGCAAACCAAGGCGAAACAGTTGAAATAAAATTAACTATTATTCCGCTAGCAAAAAACAATACCATAGATAAAATAATCACTCCGCCAGCAAAAAATTGAGAATTGCTGAAAATCGCTGGCTTTTCTTGAACATAGTAAGAAGTTCCGCTAAATGCGGAGTTTAAAACTTTCGAAGAAATATCAGAGGCTTGCATACTGCTCATTTGTTTAGATAAATCAATCTCAGTTTTACTTCTGAAAAATGAATTTAATAATAAAAGCATATCTTGATTCAAATTATCTCGATTTAATAGCTGAATCGTATAGCTCTTTTTCTCACCACCCAAAAAGCCCTTCGAAGTTTTTTCAACAATCTGAATATTGCCATTCACCGCAAAAAATAGCATTGCAGCAGTAAGTTTTTTATTTGATTTTACTAAGTTTCCCGCATCCAAAATATCTAATTCTTCAATTTTGGGCGGCAAATATTGCGGAACAACCGCTTTCGAAACCTTGTTTTCTCTCTTAACTGAATTATATTTTAAAATAACCCGAACGGCAAAGAATAGTGTAATTACAGCCAAAATTAACGCCAAAATTCCAAAAATTATTGTATTTACGTCAATACCGCTCGCTTCTGGTTGAGCAAATTTACTATTAAAGTCAATTTCAAATGTTAAATTCTCGCCAGCTTGAACATCTTTTTGCGAGAACTTAAAAACTCCCTCTTCCGACTTACGCTCAAAAGTATTGCAATCTTCAGTTGAGCCTTGCATTCCAGCAAAACATCTCACCGCACCATTAAATTCTTTCAAAACTGATGAATCTAAATTAACTGTTGCAATAACTTCATTAAAAGGTCGTTTCCACTGAGTTCCATTGGTGTTCATAATCATTTTTTGTACACTACCATCTGTTAACAGTAGATTTTTAAACCGATATTTTAGCTGATATTTATGTCTTCCATAAACGAAACTTCCGCTTTCGCCAATTCGAAATACGATATTTTCGTCACTTTCATAAGTTGAATATGAAACTTTTTTGCCATCCATCTCAATTTCAGCTTTACCATCAAAAATAGTTTTACCATTAAAAAACCGCGGAATTGCACGCTCGATTCCGTGATTTATGCCATCACGGATAAAATATGTCGAAATATTTTCAGTGATTTCAAGATTCGTATTTCCTTTTTGGTCGGCGCTAAAATTATATTTTGCATCAAACTTCGAAAAAATAATATTATTATTTTTTATTCGCAGCTCAGCTTCTTCAGCATCACGATTCCGCCGTCTTCTAGCAAAAGCTTGATTTGAAAAACTACTAAAAGTAAAGCTAAAAGCCAAAACCGCCACTAAAAATAGTGGCATAATTTTGGTGATTTTTCGAATAAAATTATTTTGTAATTTCATTGTCGGTTGTTCCTGCATTTTTAAAATTAATTAAATTCTCAGTTGACATTTTTACCATATTCTGCACGGCAACATCTGTATTAAACGCAACGTGTGGAGTAATAATAACATTCGGAAAGTTCGCTAGATCGCGATAAACAGCATCCCTAATAATTTTTCCACTCAAATCTTTTCGAATTAGATTCTTTTCATGCTCAAAAACATCAAGGCCGGCTGCTGCAACTTTTCCGCTCACCAAAGCATCTCGCAAATCTTTGGAGTTAATGTGTCCACCACGCGCAGTATTAATAATGACTACTCCATCTTTCATTTTCGAAATACTTTCTGAGTTAATAATATGGCGATTTTCTGGTGTTAAAGGAATATGAAGTGAAATCAAATCGCTTTCTGCGAAAACTTCATCTAAACTTTTATATTCCAAAATTTCACGAGCAGCATCATTTTCGAAAGTATCATAAGCAATTATTTTTGCACCAAAAGCTTTAAAAGCCTTCGCGGTTGTTAAGCCAATATGACCCACACCGATAATTCCAATGGTCATTGTATTAAGTTCGCGACCCATCAAATTATCTACTGAAAAGTTCTGATTTTTGGCACGCGAAAGACAAAGTGGGATTTTTCGAATTGTTGCTAGTGCCAATGCAACAGCAAATTCAGCAATTGCGCTTGGTGAATATTGCGGTACATTCGAAATTTTAATACCGAAACTTTTAGCTTTTTCAATATCAATTCCATCAAACCCGGCCGTTCGAACAGTAAAATAAGAAATCCCCATTTCTGAAAGAGTTTCCCAAACATCATTGAGTTCTTCGCTTGAAGTATAAGATGAAACCGCGTCAAAACCTTCAGCCAGTTTTACAGTTTCAGCGTTTAAATCTTTTGGAGTTGTAGCATATTCAATACCAAACTGCTCCGCGAATTTTTCGAAATATTGGAGCTCATCTTTTCGTACACTATAAGCAATAATTTTCATACATCAATTATAATGCTTATACTTGTTTTTTTCAAGAGCTGAGATTATTTTACAAATTTTTCAAAAAGTTCTTCTCTTGAAAGCAATTCGACTTCACCATTTACGCGCGTTACAACTTCGAATTTTCCACTTTCAATCAAACGATCAGAAATTGTCAAGCGATATGGAATACCCATTAATTCAGCATCAGCAAATTTTTGGCCTGGGCGAAGATTGCGGTCATCAAATAGAACCTCAATTCCTTTTTTCGAAAATTCATTATAAATTTCTTCTGCTAATTCTTGCGATTTTTCACCAATTTGCACAAGGTAAATTTTAGCTGGAGCAATATTTTCTGGCCAAATTAAACCTTTTTCATCACTAAATTTTTCAGCAATAACGCCCATCACGCGAGTGATTCCAATTCCGTAAGACCCCATCCATGCTGATTTTCGTTCGCCATTTTTGTCAGTAAAATAAAGCCCCATTTCATCAGTTTTTTGCGTGCCAAAGTTGAAGATATTTCCGACTTCTGCAGTTTTAACCTTTTCTAATCCTTCTTTCGAACTAATTTCGCCAGCTTCAATTGCTTGGTCTAAGATTTCTTCGTTAAAAGCAAGAGTTTTTTCGCCGTCACGCTTCAAATAAACATAATCTTCACCGGCATCGCAAATTGTTTGAAATTCGTGGCTGAATTTTGTAAATGCCCCGCCACTAGCAAATGTCACAAAAGTATCTTTGCCTAAACCGAGGCGTTCGAAAATTCGTTCATAAGCTTTTGAAACTTTGGCATAATATGCTTCCAAGTCTTCTTTAGTTTCGTGAATTGAATACAAATCTTTCATCAAAAATTCGCGACCACGCATAATTCCACTTTTTGCACGGAGCTCGTTTCGCATTTTATTTTGGAATTGAAAAACTGAAACTGGCAAATCTTTATAAGATTGAATATGATTCTTAAGCATCTCAACAATCGGTTCTTCATGGCTCCAGCCTAATCCAATCTCTGTCTTATCTTTCAGATTGGTTTTAAACCAAACATCCACAACATCATCGCTCCAGCGAGTTGTGCGTTCCCAAATTTCACGGCGTTGAAGTGTCGTCATTAAAATCTCATTTGCGTCTATTTTTTCAAGCTCTTCTCGAACTATTTTTTTAATGTTTTCTAGCACCTTAAAACCAAGTGGTAAGTAGTCGTAAGCGCCAGCCATTTCTTTATGCACAAATCCGGCCTTAATTAAAAGCTGCGCATTCTTAGCTTCTTCACCAGATGGAACTGTTTTACTCGTTTTTATATATAATTTTAATAATCGCATAAAATCTCCTTTTCGAAAATAAAACTCGGCTGAATTGGCCAACCGAGCTTTAAAAATTAGTTAATTTCTGTAATTTCGTATTTGATTACACCTTTTGGTGTCGTAATATCTACTTCTTCGCCGAGCTTTTTGCCCATGATCTGTTGGCCTATTGGTGATTCATTCGAAATCTTACCCTCAAGGGGGTTCGCCTCAACCGCACCAACCATTGTATATTTTACTTCTTTACCATTTTCTAGGTTTTTTAAGCTAACCTGATTACCAAGAGATACAACGCCCTTTTCACCACCGCCAATAATTACAGCATTTTGCAAAATATTTTCAATTTCCATAATTCGAGATTCTGCTAAAGCTTGTTTTTTGCGAGCGGCATCGTATTCTGAATTTTCACGCAAATCACCAAAATCACGCGCAGTAGCAACTTCTTCTGAAATTTCTTTACGCTGCGAAATCAAAAGCTCTAGTTCAGCTTCGAGTTCTTTTTTTCCTATTTTTGTAATATTAAATTCTTGTTTCATAAAATAAAAATCCTCTAAATAAGTCTTATAATTATATCAAAGTTTTCGATTCAAGTCAACGCTAAGCTTGAAAGAATTGAATAGTTTGCAAAACATAAAGCAGAAAGAAAGCAATTCCATTTTTAATCATATGAATCACAATCCCCGACCAAATTGTTTGCGTCCATTTTTCGCGAATGAAGCACATCACAACACTCATCACAAATACCGCTATGCCAACATTAATTTGAAAATGTACAAATCCAAAAAGTAAACTCGTTATAAAAATTGCAAGCGGAACATTCACTTTTCGAAGTTGACCATAAATTATTCCGCGAAAAATCAATTCTTCAAAAACTGGCGCAATCACAACAACTGAAATAAAAGCTAGCAAAAATTGCCAAGAATGAATCATCCCACTGCGTTGAAAAACTAAGTCTTGAACCTGCATTTTATCAAAATTGATAATATTCGGCAAAAATTCTAATAAAACGCCAGAAACAATCATCGATGCTATAAAGCCTAAAATCGCCAAACCTAAATCTTGCCAAGTAATCACACCATTTAAAGCGATATCATCTTTCGAAATATTCTGCCTGAAAAGTTTGGTTGGAATAAAATATACCATCGCAAGCATTAATCCAAGAAATAACGCTGAATAAATTGTAGTGGTAATCGTGTTTGAAGCCGCGCTTTGATAGCCTACATCGTTATTCCAAAAAATCAAAGCGAGTGAAAGTCGAATTATTACAGCTGAAAAATAACTTGCCGCAAAATATGACAAAATTGGAAAAATTGTCCAAAAAATAATTTTTAAAGGCTTTTTTGAAAGCATTTCCTCATTCTTTTTTTGAAGTTTTAAAAATATATTTTTAAATTTATTCTTCATTTTTAACCTCTAAAAATCTTCGTAAAATCTAGAAAAATAATCAAAAGTGAAAGCCCCATCAAAAATATAAAACTCCAACCGTTGATATTCTCTTCATTCTCTTTTGAAAGTGGCTTTTTGAGCAAAATTCGAAAAATGAAAGTCATTAGCCAACGACCACCATCAAGTGCAGGAATTGGCAGAATATTCATGCACGCCAAACTAATTGAAATAATTGCAGTTAGCATTAAGACCATATCAAGCCCCATCGAGATGATGTTTGGGAAGATTTCACCAATCACTAAAATTGGGCCAGAAACACTTTCACCTGCTTTTGAAAGTTGAGAATTTGCTTTCTGCTGTGATTGCTGATTCGGAATTAGCTTTTCGAAAACCCCGCCAAAAAAGTTCATAAAAAGTTCGCCAACACCTTTAAAAGTTTCACCCGTAAATTGAATTGTTGTGCCAATCCCAACAATCGGTGCACTCCAAGTTGCATGATTTTTTTTTATTCCATCAGTTAAAAATGCGCCCAAAAAACCATTTTTATTATTTTCGTTTAGCTTAACATCTTTTGAAAAAAATTGATTGCCACGCTGAATTTTTAAATTCACGCTTTTGCCAGCATTGCTACGCAAACCTTCTTTGACGGTGGAAGAATTGTCAACTTTTTTACCATTAAATTCCAAAATTATGTCTTTTTTTTGCAAACCAGCTTTTTGTGCCGGCGAATCATTCGAAACCTGCGAAACCTGAACGCCACCACCAGAAATTCGAGCATCAGAACTCAAATAAAACTGATTCGAAATTAACTTTGGCATTCCAAAAATCGACAGAATTGTAAAAATAACAAAAGCAACTAGCCAATTCATTGCGACACCAGCAAATAAAATTTGAGTTTTTGCCCAAAAACTTGCCGCACCATAATCACCTTTTTTAGAATCTGAATCGTGTTCCCCTTTCAACCGAACAAAACCACCTAATGGAATTGCACCGATCGAAATTTTTGTGTTTTTTGGTAGAATTTTGTTAGTTTTTGCTCTAAAACTTTTAATTCTTGGCGGAAAACCGATTGCATACTCTTTAAGTTTTACACCGTTTTTCTT
>ERZ773037.439-NODE-439-length-22592-cov-8.593690_pt1 | contig 22592 bp, 8 predicted proteins | sample MGYA00511466_ERZ773037 | MGnify/ENA primary metagenome ERZ773037 (study PRJEB29015, sample SAMEA2738146) | human oral metagenome | biome: human oral; feature: human-associated habitat; material: saliva | place: China | collected 2202 ... | reverse complement strand
TCCAAATTCGTCCAATTCACAAACTTAGCAGGTATAATAAAGAGGTGAATGTTCGAATTTAACGAACAAAAAGACACCTACGAGGCGTCTTTGGGTCATCCATTCACAAAGCAAAAAAGGGACTTTTCGTCCCTTAGATTAGTCTTCGCGTTTCTTACGAAGGGCAAGTCCTGCAAGTGCTGCAGGCAATACACTCAAAGCCCCTAAGATGCTTCCCGTATCACCCGTAGTTGGGAGTTCAGAGGTCTTAGTCGCTTGTGGTGCAGAAGCTTGGGCTGGTTTGGCTTGCGGTGCGGACGCTTGTGCTGGTTGTGCACTCGCTGATGGTGTTTGAGCGGCTGGTGCACTAGCTGATGGTGCTTGTTGAGTAGGTTGTGTTTGTTTAGCTTCTTGTTTAGCTGGAGCTTGTTGTTCCGCTTCTTTAGATGATGTTTTAACTTCATCACCTGATTTTTTCGCAAACACATACAATACTTCACCCGCTTTATCATCTTGACGTGCGGTCACATAGTTGTATCCATCAATGTCGCCATGAGTTGGTAAATTAGCTGGCGACGCACTTTCTGCAGTTTTGAGGTCTTTTCCTGAAGCATCCACCCAACGAATCTTCACTAATTTGTTCTTGTCCATTTTAGCGGTATTAACAGAGTCACCTGAAGATGTTTTCGTCGGAGCTTTGGTATCTTTCGATGTTTGGTCCTCTTTTTTATCAAGGTGTGTATCAGCGCCGTCCGCTTTTTCTGGTGTTGGAGCTTCGGCAATCGCTTCTTTAGACTTTTGTTCCTTGGCGTTAGTCAAGGCATTGTCCGGTGTAGGGACGTCACCTGCAACCTCTTTAGAATCACTGGCTGAAGTGAGGCCTTCAGACAAGGTCAAGGCATTTTCAGGAGTTGGGGCTTCAGCAAGAGCTTCACCTTTAGGTTTGGTTTCGGTCGGTGTAGTTTGTTTGGCTTCCACCGGTGCAGTGTCACCAGTTTCCTTGTAAAAGTCCAATTGTGGACCTTTTGGTAGGGCTTTTTCATCCCAACGAACAATCGTGAAGTCTGTAGAGGTTGATTTGCTTGCTTTAGATGCTGGTAACATGGTTTCATAAACCGGCTTCGTTGGTTCAGGAACGTCCGTGCGACCCTCATTTACCGCATCCATATAATCACGATATTTTTCGTGGTATTGATTACGCAAGACACGGTTTCGCTCGTTCATAGCTTCACGTTTTTCACTGTCATCCGAAGTGGCAGTTGTAGCGGTGCTTTCAGTGGTTGCCACCGCTGTATTCTTAGCGTCCGCTTCCGCCTGAGCATTTTCAGCTTCTACGCGGGCAACATCTGTGCGCCATGCTTCCATTTTGACATCGTCTCCCTTTTCGTGGAGTGCGAGGTCTTGGGTATCTGCAGATGCAGTGCCCGTAGCCATGAGACTTGACAAGGTTGTCAAACCAACCATGGCTGAAGATTTCATTAGTTGTTTCATGAAATTGATCCTTTCTACGTTATATCTTCAGTATATCACAAAATCAGCAAAAATGCACGTACTAGTGAAAAAAAAAATCAAGCCTCTGGCTTGATTTCTTATTTCGGAACTGATTTCCTATTTCCGGCGTTTCCGACGGATGGAGAGTCCACCAAGAGCAATTGAACCAGTACCGAAGAGGCTGGTTAGCATACCCGCATCTCCAGTTTTTGGAAGTTCTTTCGCGCTTTGTGCTTGTTTCTCAACCTTAGGAGTTTCTACCTTCGGTGTTTCTACCTTCGGTGTTTCTACCTTAGGTTCAGCTTTAGGAGTTTCTACCTTCGGTGTTTCTACCTTCGGTGTTTCTACCTTAGGTTCCACTTTTGGAGTTTCTACCTTAGGTGTTTCCACTTTAGGTTCTTCTACCTTAGGTTCTTCTACCTTAGGTGTTTCAACTTTAGGTTCTTCTACCTTAGGTGTTTCAACTTTAGGTTCTTCCACTTTTGGTGTTTCAACTTTAGGTTCTTCTACCTTCGGTGTTTCAACCTTAGGTTCTTCCACTTTAGGAGCTTCTGGTTTCACACCAGTACCACGGTGAATGACCTTGTCGGTTGGGTGACGAAGTACGCGTTCTTGAGCCTCAATTTCAGACACAACTTTGCCTTTAGAAACAGAGTAGAATTTGTTAATAGCTTTTTGACCATTCACACCTTCGACCACAACCACTTCTTTACCAGCTTCGAGAGTTGGATCGTCAACATAGCGAGTTTCGTAAGGAATCACTTCATACTCAGTATCCATGACACCTTCACGAGTTCCCACATGAATGATTTCTTCAATAGGTTCTTTCGTCACCTTTTCAGTCGACGTTGGATCCCCAACTTTCAACTTACGTTGAGTGGTCCATGTACGAGTGACTTCTTTGTTTCCTTTGACACCCGCTTGAACAACTTTTTGTTCACCAAGCAGTAATGTGTCATCTTCAACAATTTTAGTTGTGTATGGCAACTCGATGTTTTCTTTTTCCGTCACAGAACCTTTCACCCCACGGCGAATAATCTTGGTGCGCATGTGTTTGGTCACATGTTCCGATGTTGAAATTGGGTCACCAACTTTTTGGCCTTTCTTGGTCTTGTAGGTGGTAAGAATTTCTTTCTCACCGGTCATTCCTTCGACAGTGACTTTTTCTTCCCCTTCCATCATGCTTTCATCCTCGATGATTTCAGTCGCAAATGGAATTGGTTCTTTCTTGGATTCCGTCACAGTACCACCGATACCGATATGGACGATTTCATCTACAGGCTCTTTGATGATCCGTTCGTTAGTAGAAGATTTGCCATCAGTTCCTGCTGTCCCTTTCAATTCAAGGTTTTTAGTGCTAGCTTGTTGACCATTGACATAGGTGGTCGAAGTGAGCGTACCGTTACCGGATGCCTGATATTCGATGGTGTAAGTACCATCAGGAAGTTTTTCACTGTAATCAACCTTACCATCCTTAATCGGAAGGTCTTTGTTGAGAGAACCACCTTTGATGGTGGCCTTGGTCACCGTGACACCTGCACCACCCAAGGTCACGCGAACTGTTTGGTCTTCACCTTTGGTAATGGTTTCTGTTGTTGTAGCTGCGATTTGCTTCAAGATACCAGCTTTACGCTCGGCCGCTGTCAATTCTTTTCCTTTTGGAACTGCTAAGAAAATATTTGGGTGACCAGCTTCAATCATTTTTTTATTCGCCGTTGACGCTTGTGTATCATACACAATACTCATGAAAGTTTTGGCATGGTCTTTAGCCCATTTAGCGAATGAATGGTCAATATCTTCCTCAGTCGTCCAACCATCAGTTAACTGAATGATAACAGGAGTTAAGGATTTATCACGTGAGGCTTCATAAATATCCTCATACGGTGTTCCGGCTGGTGCATTTTTGGCGCGTAGACCCAAAGCATTAACGGCGTCGACCCATGCGTACCCGGTGTTATGTGACTGAACATAATCAATCAATTTGACCGCTTGGGCCTTGGTCATCATGATAGTTGTCGGTGACGCTTTCGGACCATCACCGTAGGATGTATAGGAGTTGGCATTGTTGTCTTCATAGAAGGCCAATTGGATTTGGTCCTTGTCGCTCAAGCTCTTGATGATGGCATCCAAGTCTTCAAGGATGTTCTTACGGGTACCAAATCCTGTTGAGCCGGAACCGTCCACAGGCATGAAGATGGAGCGACCCTTGGTTTCGGTCTTAGTCGACGTTGATGATTTGGTCGTCACAGTAATAGTCCCAGAACCTTGACCTTGTGTGGTAGTTGTACCTGGAGTTGTGGTCGTCACAATTTCTTTCTCACCTTCAACACCAGGACGAATGACTTTACGTTCGCCTTCTTTGAGGTTTTCATCTTCTTCCTCAATGGTTTTGAATGGAATTTTGATGATTTTACGGTCAACCTTAGCGTCTTCTCGGGTTCCGATAGCGATGATTTCATTCACTGGTTGTTTGATAACATTTTCAACAGTCTTAGTCTCACCTTTTTGACCAGCAGACCCTTTCAATTCAACTGCCTTATTACCAACTTCTTTGCCATCAACAGTGACACGTGATTGCAACGTACCACTACCCTTAGCTTCGTAGTCCAACGTATAGGAGCCGTCAGGCAATGCTTCGCTAAATTCAACCTTACCATCCTTAATAGGGAGGTCTTTTGTAACAGCGCCCTTCAATGTTGCTTTCGTCACAGTGACCCCTTGACCGCCAATTGAAACATTGACCGTTTGGTTTGCACCTTTCTTAACAACTTCAGTCGTAGTGGCTTTAATTTGTTCCAAAACTTTCTTCGTTTGATCCGAATCAGTAGTGAATTCGCCTTGTGCTAAGAAGATATTTGGGTGACCAGCTTTTTTCATAGCAGTCTCAGCACGACCAGAACCATAAATCACAGACATGAATGTTTTAGCGTGAGCTTTAGACCATTCTGCAAAAGAACTATCAATTTCTTCTTCATATTCCCAGCTGTCTGTGAATTGCATGACCACAGGTGTGTAATCTTTATTACGAGCTGCATCGAAAATATCTTCGAACTCATACGACGAACCAGATTGTTTGACACCTTTGAAATCATAGACAAGTTTCTGATTCAAAATAGCCTCACGCGTGGTACCCGTCTGAGATGATAGAACCTCTTCAGCTAACTTGGCGAACTCATCACGGCTCATCATTTTCGTAACCATGCGCTCACGATCATTGGCGCCATTAGAGAAATAAGATGTCGCTTGGTTCACGCCGTAGGTTGCAATTTGAATCTGATCGTTTGGACCCATTGTTTGCAATAATGGAATGAAGCTACTGCGAATACGTGAATCATTACCACCATTTACAGACCCCGAATTATCAATAATCGCAAAAATTGAACGCGGTTTGATTTCATTTGACGTTGTAACAGACGCCTTTGTTGTAAATGACACTTGACCACTTGCAGTACCAGATTGACCCGGAACATCCGCAGTAGTCGTGGTTACAATTTCTTTTTCACCCTCGACACCCGGCTGGATGACCTTACGCTCACCCTTGGCGAGAGTTGGATCTTCCCTGGTTTCAGTTTTAAATGGAATTTTTTCAACTCGACGATTGGTTTCTTCTGCATGAGCGGTTGTAGCCGTTGCCACGAGCGCGCCCAAAGCAGTCGCCCCCAAAATGAGTTGATTACGTTTACGAATTTGCATGCAAATTAGTTCCTTTCTATTCGATATCACTATTATATCACATTCTAACAGGTATGTAAAGAAACAACAAAAAAAACAACCACCAAAGTGGTTGTTTTTTTTTAGTCTTCGCGTTTGCGACGAGCTAAACCAAGTAATCCGAGGAGGCTCACACCAAGGGCAAGACCTGTAGACGTTACTTCATCACCCGTGTGAGGAAGCTCGTCTGAGACAGGAACTTCTTGTTTCGGCGTTTCGACTACCGGAACTTCACGTTTCGGAGTTTCCACTGTAGGAACTTCACGTTTTGGTTCGTCCTTAGGTGTTTCCACTGTAGGAACTTCACGTTTTGGTTCATTTACGTGTGGGATTCGTTGGTAGTAGTGAGTCGTAATACCATCCTTCTTAGTGGTGCGACCAGTGAATTCATAGTCACCCAATTTTGGTTCTGGTTCATGATGACCGCGTTTAGGGTCCTGAAGGTCATGACCATCTCCGTTCACATAGCGAGTGATTTGTAATTCAGGGATTTCAACAATCGGTGCATCGTTTGGCACTTCATGTTTGATTGGTGCGTAGAAGTGAGTGGTAATACCATGTTCTTCCGTTGTACGATCCGTGTATTGATATTCACGAATAGCTGGTTTTGGAGCTTGGCGTCCTTTTTCAACGGCTGTCAAATCGTTTCCGAATTCATCAACGTGACGTGTAATCATCAATTCAGGAACCTCAACAATCGGTGCATCATTTGGCACCTCATGTTTGATTGGTGCGTAGAAGTGAGTGGTGATTCCACCTTCAACATCTGTGCGACCTGTATATTCGTAATCACCAATTGTCTTACGTGGTCCGTTCGAACCGTTTTCAATTGGAAGTAGTTCGTCGCCTTTTTCATTCACGTGACGTGTAATCGTCAATTCAGGAACCTCAACAATCGGTGCATCATTTGGCACTTCATGTTTGATTGGTGCGTAGAAGTGAGTGGTAATCCCATGTTCTTCCGTCGTACGGTCCGTGTATTGATAGTCACGAATGGTTGGTTTCGGAGCTTGACGTCCTTTTTCAACCTTGACCAAATCATTGCCGAATTCATCCACATGACGAGTTACTTGCAACTCAGGAACTTCAACAACTGGCGCTTCGTTTGGCACTTCATGTACCGACAAACGATAAACGTGCGTTTGAACATCTTTACCGTCATTGAGTTTGGTTACACCCGTAAACTCATAGTTGTCAATTTGAGGAAGAGCAGCCACAAAACTATCTGTAGCAGATTTGATTTCGTCACCTGTTTCATTGACAAAACGCGTTACCAAAAGTTTTGGTACATCAACCTGAGGCGCATCGCCCGGAACTTGATGTTCTACTACTTTGTAAACATGAGTTTGAACTGTTCCATCGTCAGTCGTTTCTGTACGACCCGTGAACTCGTAGGTATCACCAATCATGGATGGTGCAGGAACTAGACCTTTTTCAGCATCCTTGATTTCGCTACCACCTTCATTAACGTAACGTGTTACATTCAAAGCTGGAACATCAACCTGAGGTGCATCATTTGGCACATCATGCTCAATCAGTTTGTAATAGTGAGTATGGATACCCTCTTCGTGGGTGCTACGGCCCGTATATTGGTATTCACCAATAACTGGACGTTCACCAACAATACCACTTTCGATAGGTGCGATATCCTTTCCATCTTCTGTCACAAAGCGTGTGATTTGAAGTTCTTCTGGAAGGCGTTTAGGCGCATCGTTTGGCACTTCATGTTCAACCACTTTGTAAACATGGGTTTGAACCGTTCCATCTTCAGTGGTTTCCGTACGTCCAGTGAAGTGATAAGTGTCACCGATCATAGATGGTGCTGGGATAAGTCCTTCTTCGGCGTCCTTGATTTCAGTTCCTTCTTCATTGACATAACGCGTCACGTTAAGCGCGGGAACATCCACTTGAGGTGCATCATTTGGTACTTCGGTTTCAATCAGTTTGTAGATATGGGTTTGCACATCACCACTATCGTTGGTATTAGTTGTACCAGTGAATTGATAGTGTTCAATGGTGTTAGGTGCATCAACAAAACCTTGTTCGGATGCTTTGACGTCCACTCCATCTTCCGTTTGATATTGAGTCACTTTCAACTCAGGAATTTCAACTGTAGGTGTATTGCCCGGAACCATGCGTTCTTCAACATTCTTACGATATACGTAAGGAACCTCGATGATTTCACCATCACGAACCTCACCGGTTTCGTTATCAGGTGTCTTAATCAACTCGTAAGTCGTAATGGTAACCATACGTCCTTCAGGAGTCACTTTCGATTGGGCAGAACCTTGAATAGGCTTATCTGCCGCCGCGTAGTAAGTACCACCTGGTACATTGGTAGCAACTTTTTCTGGACTTGCAAGTTCAGTACCATCTTCGTCTTTATAAGTCGCGATAACTGAACCGTACGTTTGAACGGTGACATTCTTACGGTACACATAAGGAACTGTTGTCACACTACCACCAACAACATGACCTTCCGCATTTGCAGGCGTTTCTGTCAACTCGTAAGATGTGGTTGTTCGTTTCGTAAGACCTTCTGGTGTTTTCTCAACAACTTCGCTAGACTGAATGGTCTTAGCAGTTGTTGTATACGCTTCACCATCAGAAACATTTGTCTTCACGTTTTCTTGAGGTGCGAGTTCATTGCCTTCAGTGTCTTTGTAAGTTGCGATGACAGAGCCATAAGTAATCTTATCTGCGACTTTTCGGTAGACGTATGTGACAGTTGTAGTACCTTCAACAACTCCGAATTTTTGATTGTAGATCCGAGAAGTATAGACTTTCGGAGCGTCAGTCGAAGCGTACTCGTACGTAGAGCGTTCAGTCTCAATAGTATCCGGATGGCCTGTCTTTACAAGTTCACCGTAAGCAATTGACTCAACTGACTCTTTCGTTGGAGCAATTTCTGTACCTTCTTCGTTGACGAAGCGTTCAACCAGTTTACCAGTTTGAACTTTGTAATAGTACGTGATAGTTGCTTCAGAACCTGTCACACCAGTACCTTCGATAGTTGTATCTTTGTCGACATTAAGAGTTTCAGAGTTCAGTTGATCTTTTAGATCTTCTGTCGTTTCAGCTGTAACACGAGTATATTCGAAGTTCAATCCGTCACCGAATGTACTGATATCGAACGGTTCGTAGATTGTCTTAGACGATAATTTCGAAATTGATTCTGTCGATCCTGCAGTGATATTACGTGCAACAGGTTGTTTTAATACGCCTGTTCGTTGCAAATCGTAATCTTGAAGATCACCGAGTTCTAACATCATATTTCTAAACTTATTAGTCATCTCATCATTCGGATCTAGAACATGTTTGATTGTGATTTTCGTAATCAACGACTTAGGATTTGGTGTAGCCACAACCGGTTCAGACAGCACTTCACGATCATTTGTCAATAGAACTGTTCGATAAGACATAGTATCGGTTGCACGCGTCATTTTCGTTAGAACAGGTACGTCGAAACGTTGCCCTGATTGCGGATCAATCTGTTTATCTGCAACAAACTTAAGTGCCGTTACTTTCGTATAATCATCAACAGATTCTGAAAACGCTAGATTTCGATCTTTAGAGTAATCGCCACTGATATCATTTGTGGTGTACAACACTTTCCATCCTGAAGGAGCATCAATCTTTCTAACCAATTTTGCATCCGCTGTTGAACCATCGACATTCGATTTAGGAATGTACGCCATCGCCGACAAATCGGTTACACTATTATCTGTCATATTATACACGTAACTAGACAATGTAACTTCTTTAGACTGGTCGTCGACAACAACTTTCTTACCATGCTGTGATTTATACGAGATCGTTGAAAGCGTTACTCGTGACTTCGCATCATAAGTCAAAACACGTAAGTATCCATGACTCTCACCATTAACAAGGCCACCTTTGTCATTCAATGCATAAATAGGATCCTTCATTTTCAAATGAACCGGAATCTCATATACATTTGTTCCCGCAGGTAATTCTGATTTGAACCAAATACCGCTATACACGCCCGGCGATCCGTCATAAACAGTATCAACATACGAACCTGCGGCGGGGCGACGAGATTCATCTTCAATCGGACCAGTATAGAATACACGACTCTGAATAATATTATTAGAATCATCCACTTTCACATATTCAAGAGCCGCTAATGGAAATAGATCATCACGCAACGCTTTAGATGTTAAGATTGGCAAGAACAAATCTTTTTGAACTGATGTTGGTGTGAACACAACATATGTACTTTCACCAACATTCACAACCGCTTTGTCGTTAAAAATTGACAATTTTGTTTCTTTGTTTACAATTGCACCACCTTGATCATCTAACAAATCAAATTTAAACCGAGTCTCCGTTAAATTAGAATTTTGATGATCCATGTCTTTTTTCCAAGACATAGCGTCTTTAGCATTAGACTTAAATGTGACACTATAATTCAACTCAGAAAGAGAACTATCCGCCAAATAGCCTAATTTTTCATTCGTTTCAACATGTAATTTCAAACGTTTCGTAGTCTTTGGAATATCTAAAGCCTTATACGCTTCAGCAACCCCAATTTTAACGCCAGTATCAGCGTCTACGACCGATACCTTCATCGTTGAATCACGAAACTCACGAGCAACAGTTGATCCTTGATCAGTACGCATCGGTTGTAGGATGAATTTCGAATTCTCGTTCAGCGGTTTTTCATCCATATTCAATGTGAGTATCGTATCATTTACAGCAACAGCTTTCTTCGGAGAAGAAGTAGTACCATTTTTCAATGTACCCTTCACAATATTATCACTCGATGTTGAAAGAACAAAAACACGCGGTTTTTCAATAGAAATACCCAAGTCTATACGACCTTCACCTGGAATAACATCACTCAGAAGAGTCACTAACGGTCTAGACATTTCAATTTTTTTCGCAGTCGAAACATCTTCAAATTTCTTATCACTATAATAATAAGAAACAGCAATCGTTTGATCTAATCGTTTTTGATCAGGATTTGCATCCAGTGCTTTTCTAGCCGCAACTGATGTGTTGAATCGAATTTTTTTCGCATCAATCACATTTTGTGGTAACACATATTTATTACCCGCACGATAAGATTCTAATGACTCATCTTGACCCAAAGTCATTTTAACATCATCCGGAACAGTAACTTCATAAACACCATATGGTCGTTTTGAATTTACACGAATCACACTATCATCACTCGTTAAAAGATATCGATCATCAACACTCTCACCGCGTGTCCGTACGTATTGTGTTTCACTCGTTTTACCATCAATTAATGGTTCAGTAGGGATCAAAGTATCTGTCAATACTTTTGTCGCTTGAAGAGTACCATCAATATATACTTTATAAGTGACAATCCGTTTAAGATTAGACATCACAGGCGCATCTTTATGAAACTCGTTCGCCTGAATCACATATTCTTTTTGTGTTCCGTCGGTCAAACCAGCTAACGAAATACGAGCCGTTTGTGTTGATTTTTTATAATCACCCTGAGTTGGAGCATAAGATGTACCTTTAAACGTATCCGTCAAAATCTCATCTTTATTAATGTCATTTACCGGAAGATTCGTTTCAACGGTTACATCGATATAGCTATTTTCAGTCAACGCACCCTTACCTGAAACCGTAATGTCTAAACCGTGTGGGGTTAAATGATTCAATTGCTTAACACCATTATCAGCACTAGTCGCAACAACAGTACGATCAGCCGAGCGAGTTGAAACAGTGACATCCAAATCACCCGTCTTCACATTAACAAATTCACCTTGGAGTTTTGTATCAGGCTCAGTAAACCCGACCATGAGGGCTGTGAAGTATTGGTTGATTTGACGGTCCAAATCGGTTTTAATTTCGCGTTGTCCTGTTTTTTGGAGCATATAGGTTCCAAACATAGACGCCCAACCTTCGTAGTTGACTTGACCAGGATACACCTTTCGAATCAACGGTTGAACAGCGGCATCACGTGACAATGAGTAATCCGAGCCATCCGCATTACGTTTATAGGTTGCCCCATCAATCGCATGTCCAATTTCGTGATAAAGAACTTCCGTTTCACCATCTTTTCCATCGTTATGGAAATATTGTGCATTAAGTGTTACATTACCTGAAATAGAAGCCGTATGACCAAGGTTACCATTTTCTTGTTTCTCGATGGTAACGCTTTTAACACGTCGACGAACTGCATCAGGCAATTTATCAAAAGCTTCTTTGCTTTCAGCTTCAACGACTTTATCATCAGCTGTTAATTTAGCCGCAATAGCTGGGTCCTCTTTGTAAATTTGAGCAGCTGTTGGTGCTGGAGTTGTGTTTTGTGCAAGAGGTGCCAAATTCTCTTTGACGGCTTGCTTGGCTGTATCAGACGCATAGGTCGCACCATCTGCAGGGGTTTCCGTAGAAGTGACCGCCGTACCCGCTGGAGCTGTTGTGGCTACCGCAGGAGTTACTTCACTCGCAGTACTTGCCTCAGTGCTTGCTTCGCTAGGAGTAGCTTGTGTGACTGTAGGTGTGGTAGTCGCTGTTACTTCATCCGCATGGGCGATACCACCCGCTAAGAAAAAGGCAGCGATGACAGCACTTGCTAGTCCATAAGCTTTGTATTTTCTAAATGAAAAAATTTCACGTTTGTTATTAAACATGTAGGTCCTTTCCTGATCCATGGATCATTTTTAGTTATATCACTAGTATATCACACAATGTTCGAACACGCAAGCGAAAACGACCAAATGAACAAATTTTTTTCATTCGGATTTTCCGAACGCTTAGCCCGAAAGTGGGTGATTTTGGCATTTGGATTGGACAAACGTTCGGGATGTCCCGAACAATAGGCCAAAATAGGCTAAAAATACGATTTAATTCGTAGATTTGGGCCGTTTTAGGGGAATTTGGACAAAGAGGAGCAAATTTGGATTCCGATTTGGATTAATTGTTAGCGCTTACAGCACTGGTATGACTGACTTTCTTTACTAACCTCTATATTTTGAAAAAAAAGTTAGAAAAATTTTGATGAGTGGTCAGAAAAATTTTTTTTGTGAAATCGATGCTTTGATGTTCAAACAATCAAAAATCCCTTTATACCGGGATTTGAGAACGATTTCAAAAAATCCAAATTTCAATCCAAAATCGTCCAATTCACAAACTTAGCAGGTATAATAAATGTGCCAACGTTCGGAAATCGACATTCGGCATGCCAAGTGTTGAGTGAAATTTCGGCAAAAAAATAGCCACAGATGTGGCTCGTTTGTTTATTGTGCTAACTCATTTTCGGACGTTGGCAAGTCTTGAGGTTGGAGAAGGCTGGACAATCCAAGCCCTTCGAAATCCGTTTTGACTTCGACCGGATCCACTACTTCAAGTCCGTGTGTCTCTTCATACCATGTGACGAATTGAGGGAGAAGATCCTGATCCATCCGATTGACTTTGAGGACAAAATGACCCAGTTCTGAAATTGCTCCGTGATCCGTCGCAGCTAAGGTTTGAATCCGCGTACGACCAGGGGTAGAAATCGCGTCCAAACCACCCGGAATTTCCGTGGTTGCTGTTAAATCGAGTGGAATAGGCTTCAGCAATTCTCGAACATCATCCAGCAACAGGTCTACCTGAGGAGACAATGGAGCTTTTTCAGCCGATGACCGCATGGTGATGTGACTTCGTGGGTGATGGGCTTGGATCGTAGCTTCAAGGGACACTTCATGGTGACTCACGATGAAGTCGCCTCGTTCCCTAATTTGGTGATTCCCTTTTTGCCAACCAAAGTCGGTTTGTTCGTAGCCTGACTGTTCCAACCGTTCATGGTACTTTTCTTTGTCAGGTAAGTAAATGTACGCATTTTTCCAATCTAAATGGTGGGCAAAACGCTCGGCATCATATCGATAACGTGAATTGAGCCTACGAAAATCATTAGGGCCCACATGGTCAAGAAGAGGGACTTGCCAATCTGGTTCCATATGAAGCTTTCGCATGTTGGTCATTTCAACGTAAGAGCCATCTGTAGTCGCTTCGGCACTCGGTGTGTCTAACAACTGGAGCTGGTGAGCTTCATCAGCTTTGGCTCCGTGTTTAGAGGTCATCGGTGCTACAAAAATATCATCCCCATCTGAACCCATATAAATGACAGGCCGACGTTTAGCGGTATTCCCTCGTGGATCTGTCACTGCATGGGTGATAACATCATACACGCGATGTCCGTGATAGTAGTCCGATGTGTTTTCTTCAAACACCAATTTAGCTAATATAATATCTCCTTGTTTAAGGTCCTTGATCGCCGTCAAGGGGGCTTTCTTATCCATACTACATTCCTTTCTAACTAGTTCTTCATCTTCATTATACCAAAAACCAGCTCAAAAAGGGAAAAAAGAAAAAAAGACCTTTCGGTCTTTGACTTAGAAGCCCCAGGCGCTCAGTCCTTGCGCATTGTAGGCACGTTCTGCCGCGTTGATTTGGTCTTCAACGGTTGCTGTGGATCCCCAACCTGGCATGGTTTGGAACAAACCTGATGCCCCAGATGGGTTATAGGCGCTTGGCTGTCCATTGCTTTCACGGGCGATAATGGTTTCCCATGTTGACGCGGGGACGCCTGTACGACGAGCCATTTCAGCAGCGGCCGCTGAACCGACACTACCTGCGGTATTTCCGTTTGATAAAACGACGGAACCACCGGGTTGTTTGGCTACACTAGCAGGTGTATTCTTACGTTCCTCGGATTTCTTTTTGGCTTCTGCAGCTTGTCGTGCTTCTTCAGCCTTTTTGGCTTCTTCAGATTGTCGTGCTTCTTCAGCCTTTTTGGCTTCCTCTTCTTGTTCAGCGATGCGTTGGTGCATGCGAGCAACATCTTCTGGTTTTTGAGTAGAGAATTGTGAAGCAAAGTCATTGATACGAGCTTCGACCCAAGCATCACGGAAGCCTTCTGATACTTGTACGCTTTGTGTGTTGGTCAAGTCTAAGGTTTGTCCAGCATGAACCGTGTTTCCAATACCTAATCGATTTTGATAAGCAATTTCATCTGCATAAGCGGGTGTCCCAAAGCGTTTTTCTGAGATACTTTGGAGGGTATCCCCTTCTTTAACCGTATAGGTTGCAGTTGGTCGTGGAGAATGTGCGGTTGTGTGTTTTGGTGCATGGGCACTGGTCAAAAACGGGAGAGAAATAAGTGCCAGCAATGCAGGTTTCAACATGTAGTGAATATTCAAACTCAGGAGCCGAGCAACGATGAGTCAGGTACAAGACCAGGCCCAGAATGCGTTGGTTACTAATGAGTCGCCTTTCTTAATGATATCCTTAGTATATCATAAGGCTTCGCAAAATGCAATCAAATCCGCATTACAGTTTGGTTACAAGTTTGTGACAGATGACTATCTGTCCCGGAAGTGAGCAGCGTCCTCGCTACGTTTCAAATTGGTTTGGTATTGGTCACGCTCTTTAGCTTCCTTGGCCACGGTTTCCATCATTTGATAGAATCGTGCGATGAGGTCCGGATGGGCATTGAGTTGACCCCCAATCGTCGTAAGAGTGGCAAGGACCATAGCGATTCCGACATTGACCGAGCGCAATTGGTCAGACACATCTTCGTCTTGAACCGGGACCACAGTTTCTGACCCTGCATCCTTGGTGAAGTTAATGGCAAAGGCTTTGGCCGCGAGTTTCGCATTTTCAGGATAGAGTGCATCGATGACATCACATTGTTCCGCGAAGGACAGGTTCAATAAAATAAGGCTCATTTCAGCCCATACCCCTGTCATGAGTGGTTCAATATCGAAATACCGAATGGTATGAACCTCACCCTTGTGATAAATTTGTTTGGCTACTGGATTATCCAAGCTATCATGGTAATGTTTGAGCAATAGCTGGGCCAGTGTTTTCGGTTTCTTATCATTTTTGACATCCGTCAATTCCTTCAGTCGTGGCGTTACGATATTGGGTTTGACGTTTGCTAGTAATTCTTGTAAATCAAGTGACATGGAATTCCCTGCTTTCAGTTTTCTATCACTATTATATCACAAATTGACGGAATAAACAAGCAGAAGAAAAAGAACTCCGAAGAGTTCTTTCCACTAGTCACGACGTTTTCGTGGCTTGGCCATAATGCCGGCCGCCATTAGAGCTACGGCAACCAGACCAAGAGACGTTGACGCATCACCTGTCTTCGGCAATTCCTTAGGCGTTTCCACTTTTGGAAGTTCCTTAGGTGTTTCCACTTTTTGTGGTTGTGGTGCAGGTTTTTCAACTGGTTTAGGTTCCACTTTCTTGTAAATGTGGCTGATATTACCGTCTTTGTCCTTGTCGGTACGAACGAATTCATAACCATCAAAGTTTTCTTTTGGTTGCTCACCTTCGGTACGAGGTTTAAGAACTTCACCAGTTTCGGTCACCCAAGAAGTGTAAACTTTCTTGACTGGTTTTTCAACCTTACGGTAGATATGATTGGTATTACCGTCTTTGTCTTTGTCGGTACGAACGAATTCATAACCATCAAAGTTTTCTTTTGGTCGCTCACCTTCGGTACGAGGTTTAAGGACTTCACCGTTTTCGGTCACCCAAATCGTAGTCACTTTCTTGACTGGTTTTTCAATCAGGCGATAGATATGTGTTGTGTTACCATCGTTGTCCTTGTCGGTACGAATAAATTCATAACCGTCAAAGTTTTCTTTTGGTTTCTCACCTTCGGTACGAGGTTTAAGAACTTCACCCTTCTCAGTAACCCAAATGGTCGTCACTTTCTTAACTGGTTTTTCCACGGGTTTTTCAACCTTGCGATAAACGTGCGTGGTATTACCGTCTTTGTCTTTGTCGGTACGAACAAATTCATAACCATCAAAGTTTTCTTTTGGTAACTCACCCTCTGTCTTAGGTTTCAAGACTTCGCCAGTTTCAGTTACCCAAGAAGTGAACACTTTCTTGACTGGTTTTTCCACAGGTTTTTCAACTTGGCGGTAAATGTGAGTTGTATTACCATCTTTATCCTTGTCGGTACGAACGAATTCATAACCGTCAAAGTTTTCTTTTGGTTGCTCACCATCAGTACGAGGTTTAAGAACTTCACCTTTTTCAGTGACCCAAATCGTAGTCACTTTCTTGACTGGTTTTTCTACGGGTTTTTCAACCTTGCGGTAAACGTGAGTGGTGTTACCGTCGTTATCCTTGTCGGTACGAACGAATTCATAACCGTCAAAGTTTTCTTTTGGTTGCTCACCATCAGTACGAGGTTTAAGAACTTCACCTTTTTCAGTGACCCAAATCGTAGTCACTTTCTTGACTGGTTTTTCTACGGGTTTTTCGACCTTACGGTAGATATGAGTGGTATTACCGTCGTTGTCCTTGTCGGTACGAATAAAATCATAACCGTCAAAGTTTTCCTTAGGTTGCTCACCATCGGTACGAGGTTTCAGAACCTCACCATTTTCGGTCACCCAAATCGTAGTCACTTTCTTGACTGGTTTTTCAATCGGACGATAGATATGAGTGGTATTACCGTCTTTGTCCTTATCGGTACGAACAAATTCATAACCGTCAAAGTTTTCCTTAGGTTGCTCACCATCGGTACGAGGTTTCAGAACCTCACCATTTTCGGTCACCCAAATCGTAGTCACTTTCTTGACTGGTTTTTCAATCGGGCGATAGATATGAGTGGTATTACCGTCTTTGTCCTTGTCGGTACGAACGAATTCATAACCGTCAAAGTTTTCCTTAGGTTGTTCACCATCGGTACGAGGTTTAAGAACTTCACCTTTTTCAGTAACCCAAATCGTAGTCACTTTCTTGACCGGTTTTTCAATCGGGCGATAGATATGAGTGGTATTACCGTCTTTGTCCTTGTCGGTACGAACGAATTCATAACCGTCAAAGTTTTCCTTAGGTTGTTCACCATCGGTACGAGGTTTAAGAACTTCACCTTTTTCAGTAACCCAAATCGTAGTCACTTTCTTGACTGGTTTTTCAACTGGGCGATAGATATGAGTGGTATTACCATCTTTGTCCTTGTCGGTACGAACAAATTCATAACCATCAAAGTTTTCTTTAGGTTGTTCACCATCGGTACGAGGTTTTAGAACATCACCCTTCTCAGTTACCCAAATCGTAGTCACTTTCTTGACTGGTTTTTCAACCTTACGATAAATGTAGGTAATCGTCTGAGTCCCTTCGACAATCTTAGTTGGATCCACCTTGTCTTGTTTCACGAAGCTGTAATCATTGTCTTCAAAGTGGATGGTTGTTGGGTGTTCCAATTTGATAGCTTCATCAACAGGTTTCACTCCGGTATCCGTTGAAGCCTTGATTTCTTTACCCGCTTCGTCCACGAATTTTTGGACAACGTTTCCTTTCACAACTGGTTTTTCAACCTTACGATAGATGTAGGTAACGATTTGAGTCCCTTCGACAATCTTGGTTGGGTCCACCTTATCCTGTTTCACGAAGGTATAGTCATTGTCCTCAAAGTGAATAGTAGTTGGGTGTTCCAATTTGATGGTTTCATCAACCGGTTTCACACCAGTATCCGTAGAAGCTTTGATTTCTTTGCCGGCTTCATCGACGAATTTTTGAACAACGTTTCCTTTCACAACAGGTTTTTCAACCTTACGATAGATGTAGGTAACCGTTTGGGTCCCTTCGACAATCTTGGTTGGGTCAACCTTATCCTGTTTCACGAAGGTATAGTCATTATCTTCAAAGTGGATAGTGGTTGGATGTTCCAATTTAATGGTTTCATCGACTGGTTTCACTCCAGTATCTGTAGAAGCTTTGATTTCTTTACCAGCTTCATCGACGAATTTCTGAACGACGTTTCCTTTCACTACAGGTTTTTCAACCGGTTTCTCAACTTTTTTGTAGATGTAGGTAACGATTTGAGTTCCTTCAACAATTTTAGTTGGATCCACCTTGTCTTGTTTCACGAAAGTATAATCATTGTCTTCGAAGTGAATAGTGGTTGGGTGTTCCAATTTGATGGCTTCATCGACTGGTTTAACGCCGGTATCAGTAGAAGCCTTGATTTCTTTGCCGGCTTCGTCCACGAATTTTTGGACAACGTTTCCTTTTGCAACAGGTTTTTCAACCTTACGATAGATGTAGGTAATCGTCTGAGTACCTTCGACAATCTTAGTCGGGTCTACCTTGTCTTGTCGCACGAATGTGTAGTCATTATCCTCAAAGTGGATAGTGGTTGGGTGTTCCAATTTGATAGCTTCATCAACTGGTTTTACGCCTGTGTCAGTAGAAGCCTTGATTTCTTTACCAGCCTCATCCACGAATTTTTGGACAACGTTTCCTTTCACAACTGGTTTTTCAACCTTACGATAGATGTAGGTAACGATTTGAGTCCCTTCGACAATCTTAGTAGGGTCAACCTTGTCTTGTTTTACGAAAGTATAATCGTTATCCTCAAAGTGGATGGTAGTTGGGTGTTCCAACTTGATGGCTTCATCAACTGGTTTCACACCCGTATCCGTCGAAGCTTTGATTTCCTTGCCAGTTTCATCGACGAACTTTTGAACCACATTTCCTTTCACTACGGGCTTTTCAACTTCTTTATAGAAGTAGGTAATGGTTTCACGGAAAGCGTCTGGAATTTTCGTTGGATCCACCTTGTCTTGACGGATGAACTCATAGGTTTTTCCTTCAAACTGGATGGTCTTAGGATGCGTCAAACTAAGTGCTTCACCAACCGGTTTCATACCGGTATCCGTTTGCGGAGCCAATTCCTTGTTGGTTCCTTCTTCCTTGAACAATTGACGTACAGAACCTTTTGAGTTCGCTAAAACCTTATCATGGTCGACAAAGTTTGGACCAGCAAGGGCAACGAAGTCAGAGTCGTAGGAGTGTTCTGAATCAACCAGTGACGTACGATAGTAAGCGACAGATGTCGGTGTAATTTCATCATGCGTCACAAGTGGGAAGTTGAGTTTTTGGAGGTCAAAACCAGACGCAACCTGCATTGGGGCTTCTAGAACAAATCGAACGGCTGTGACTTTCGAGTAGTCATCAACTGTTTTAGTAAAGTGAAGCTTCTTGTTATCGGCTACACGGTCACCGGTAATTGGATCCGTTGTATATTCGATAGCCCATCGTGAATCCTTTGGAATCGTACCATTATTGTCCCCGTATCCGACAGGACCCGTCAAGAAGGTATCAATAGTAGTGTTATCTCGACCTTTTTTCGGAATGTACACAAGGGTATTAAGTTGTGAATTTACTTTTTGCCCGATACGTACATTTGAACGAATGGTAAATGGTGCGTCCTTTTGCACATCCAATTTATATGGTCGCCATGTTGAACCCACTTTGACTTCAGATGTGGTTGAAATTTTATCACCATCATAAAGCGTAAGCTTGAGGGATCCTTTGAGTACGGCTGATCCTTTTTCCGCACCTTCAAACGTGTAATCTTCAAGGTTTGGTACATGACTAAAGTCAATCGTATAAGGGGCTTCGTATGTTCCCGCAGGAACATCTTTATCCGCAACTAGTTTGAGGCCTTTCATAAATTGGTCAACGGTAGCAGTATCGCCATCCAGTAAGGTCCACGCTAGTTGATTGTTTGTAACCAAATGGAATCCATCCGGCAAGTTAAAGCGAACGCGAGGTTGTTGATTTTCTGGAAGGGCTTTGACGGCTTCACTGAGTTGAACCGATGGGTCCGCTGTCAGTTGAATTTTTGGATTCATTGTCCAACCGAGCATGGCAGTAGTAATGGAACCGGGTTGATCGCCGAGTTTATGAATTTCCGATGGTTTAGACCCTTTTCCGATATAGACCACATCTTCAGCCGAAGAGCTTCCGACTTTAACGTGTGAATAGGAAACATAGGTATCACTAGACGCTTTAAGTGGTGCTTTAGTTAGGTCTTTCGTGTCAAGTAAATGAGACACGTTTGTAATTCGAACAGGTGCACCCGCATTGGCATCAACTTTTGCTCGATAAATATTTGGATCCAAGCCAGTTACAGTTGTTTTGTAATAAATTACCCGTGGACCCTTAGTTGAATCACCGTAAAGTTGAGGAAGTGTGCCATCAGCATTGGCTTTCGGGGTAATCAACAAATTCTTGGTATATGGAATATCTACAGCGGCTGGTAGATTATTTGTACGGTCAACGGCATAATCGGCAATCAACACTTTATTTGTGTCACGATCACGCACTTCAAAGTGAAGCGGTGTTTGGACACCATCAATACGCATAGAAAACTTCATACTCAAATTTTTAGTATCAAGCGTATTGGTTTCATCCGACCGCAACAACACTGGGTGAATATCCATAGTGGTTGCTTTATCGTATACTGACAATCGTTGATCAGCTGTGTGTTCTAGTTCAGTAAATGTACGAACATTTGTAGGGGCCGTTTCTGTCCCAAATGGTGACGTATGGTCAATGATTGTTATTTGTCCCACAGATGGTTTCTTATTACGTGTGCGTTCAGTGGCTTCTGTAGTAGCTTCAGCAGTAGCAGTCGTTGTACCTTGAATATCTTCAGGTACAATCATTGTGACACGGAATTGAACCTTTTTAGAACCAATAACGTTATCACCCGTTGTTGGAATAGGGTTCTTGAGGGTTTCAGCCGATGGTGAAAAAATCGGAAGTTTCCCTCTAGTGGCAAGATAATTTGGGATGGTCAAAATACCGTCTTTAAATGTGACACCATTCTCACCATTTTTAAATGGTTCGAATCGTTCAGGCATACCCGGAGAACTTTTAATTCGGTAACCGATAGGGACTGAACCTTCAGGGACCTGAATTTTTAATGTGACAGGTCGAGAAGTGTTGGTGGAAATGTTAAGTTCATGATAACCAACCGTATTGTTCGCGATACTTCCGTCCAATTTACCTTGAGAATAATCAGTGTCCGAGTCAGACGCTTCAACTTCAAGCGTAGGTTTAACAGAGCTAAAATGCGTGTCAAACGTTTGAGTATCAACCTTTTTCCCATCAACCCACAATTCGTAGGTACGCTTAAGTGTACTTGCTGGATAAAAACCGGTCATTTCCTGAAAGGCGGCAGTAAGCGTTTTGATTTCACCCGGTGGCATACCCGAAATATCCACAGTAGTGATGGATGTAGAGTTGTTACCATTGCGTTCTGTCGGAGTAGTGGTACTCGTAACACCTTTATCCTCAATGGATACTGCTGTATCAACTAAGTTAGTGTGGACACCTGTAGCCTCCTGAATCACTTTGATGTATGAATTTTTCGGAAGCGGGTCTGTACCACTGGTCCCAATTTGGATGGTAGACGTAGCACGTGGAGTAGTGGTCGCTCGATCATACTTAGAACCCTTCAGCGTAGAAACATTTGACCAGTCATTAATTTTCATGACGGTTTTCGTTTTCTCCGTAATTCGGTCAGGCTGTCTTCCTTCTGTTGGAGTATCCGCTTGCGCAACACCAACGGATGCCAGAAGTGCAGCCCCAAGAACCGCTCCTGTCAAGTTTTTAGTAAGTTTGGATTTCCGGAATCCAAAAATTTGTTTCGATTGTTGCATGTTCTTTCCTTTCTAAAGGTAATGACGTGTGACATGGTCAATCCTTACGGTGACCAAATCAGCCTTTATATCACTATTATATCACAACGGGATTGACCCCGAAAGTATTTGATTGATGCGGGTTTGGCAAAAAAAAAAAGAACGATAACGTTCTTTCTAAAGGGTCATTTGACCACGTACTGTGTAGGTACGTCAGGTTCTTTTATGGGTTGAAGGAGATATGCACGTGGTCGTAGTGGTTGGCCGTAACGCCACCACGGTCGGGCATAAGCCCCCATTGACCCGGTCCACTATAGAATGAGTTAAACGGCGCCCAGAACCGTTGTTGCCAAATAACATAGGACACATTTAGGTTTTTGTAGTTGGCAAGGACATATTGGGCAATTTCATCACCCAAAGCCTTGTTGTCCCCAACCATCAAATCAAGTGCTAACCCGTCCCCGTGACCAGTACCCATACCATCAGTATCACCGGGACGATAGCCACCGATTTCAACACCGAACTTCTTGGCCAATTGGTCACGCGCCTCTGCAACGTGTTGATAGAGACCATCGGCCCTACGACCGCCTTTTGCGATTTTAGCGCTACTGTCAACCGCTTTGGTTTCTTTTGGTTTTTCAACTTCTTTTGGTTTCTGGCTTTCAGCCACCAAGGCTTGAAGGGTCACGTCTAAACCGGCTAACTCTTCATCAAACTCATGTACGTCACCTTGTAGTTTATCGACAGCCTTTTGTGTCCGCTCGACTAAACCTTCTTTTTGTACGAGTTCAATGCGAGCCGATATCAGCTTGGTATTTTCTTGTGGCGTCCTGTCATGTTTGTTTTGAAGCTTCGCAACCAAACGTTCCGACTCCTGTCGTGAACTTTCATTGTTCATGGAGTTGACCGACAAGAGTTTGAGTTTTTGCTCAGCCTGAGACTTCTCCTCTCGTGTGTGCTCAA
>ERZ773037.438-NODE-438-length-22605-cov-9.876452_pt1 | contig 22605 bp, 41 predicted proteins | sample MGYA00511466_ERZ773037 | MGnify/ENA primary metagenome ERZ773037 (study PRJEB29015, sample SAMEA2738146) | human oral metagenome | biome: human oral; feature: human-associated habitat; material: saliva | place: China | collected 2202 ... | reverse complement strand
ACGGATAAGGACTTCCGGTAACGCTAATGTTAAGGATTTGTCTGTTTCCGTCGAGCACAGGATACTCATAAATAAATGGATAATCATCAGCCCAGTAGGTTAACTTTTCTAATAGCTCGTCACTGTCTTTTCTATCGTCCTCTGACAGGCTGTTAAGTCTCGCCAGTAGTTGATAGTACTCAGTGATTTCGTAGCTGTAGTCTACGTGACTTACGGTGTTACGCTGTGGGCTTTTAAACAATCCATATTGATCACTTCCATCTGAGACGTGGTTTGTTTCTATGACGATGTTGCCATACTCAGCCAACCACTTGCTGATTGCTTCTGAAATTGTCATCCGTTACCTTTTCCTCTCGTCATGCGTCTGACTTCTCGCAATATAGTATCTTTGCCGCCCTGTGCCTTCATACGTTCAAACCAGTAATTGCCACGTTGAGGACTACCATCAAAGTCTGCCGGCATGTAGTACCAACGACGAGCGTATGGTGTTCTGTATTTGACCTTACCACTGCCTATTTGAGTGTTATTGATTCCTGACGCAATAAGCGCTCCAGTATCCTTCGGAACGTATGGGTCGCATAGGTGAAGGCACTTGCTATCGATTAGCTGTTGCACTGGTCCGCCTTCGTTGATTCCCCTACTTTCTGCCACCTCTTTTGGTTTGATGTCAACTGACTTCAGGCTGAAGTGAAAAAGTTCACCCATCAGTAAATAACCACCTTTATGTTCTTCAGGTGATCTCTTTTAGAGTTGTCATTCACCGCACGGATGATTCCACTCTTTGGATATCGCTTTATCATGTCTGACAGACGGCTTCCTTTGTCGTTTGTAGGGGTTTCTGCTACGTTTCCGAAGAAGATTCCATCCTCTTCTGTAAACGTGCTTAAATCAAGCGAAAATGGCTCTACAAACGTGACTGTAGTAGTCTTGACTGTCTGTAGCTTGCCACCTTCCAATTTCTTTTCAATTTTATCGGACCATTGACAGCCATTGACGACCGTACGTTTATAGCCTGTTGCCTGCTTTTGAAATACAGTGACCGTATCTGTGAAGATTGCCATCAGTATGCCCTCACTAGGCCAGTGCCTGATAGCCACTTACGGATGTTCTTGTGCAGTTCTTCCGTTGCTTGCGATTGTGTCTGTAGCACGTAGCTTTCGCTATAACCGTCGTTTGACACAGAAGCAACGCCCTGTCCTGCTTTAGATCCGACCGTAGCGTTGTAGTTGATAACGTTGCAGATGCAGTCGAGCAGCTGCTCGTAGTAGATTTCGTTAGTTAGGTTTGAATTGTCTGCTACCCAGTTTGTGTAATGGATAACTCCCATAACATTACGAATTGCACACTCTGCTTGCTTTTCTGCTTTATCGAATTTATCTTCAGAAACAATGTCATGAAGGGAGCTATAACGCTCCCATGTTAGTAGGCTCATTTGTTCCACTCCCTTCTGTTAATCTTTTGATTAAACGTGCTTACGTACGCGTACTAATGCTTGGTTAGTTACCTTGAACGCAGAGTTCAATTCAACCTGTGCCTTAGAACCGGCGAAGTTCTCGGAGTCAACGATACGTGCAACTGAGAAGTTAGGGATGATTGATAAAGCTTCGTGGTTGTACATGATGAAGTCAATCTTTGCAAATGGCACAGTCTTCAACGCATTAGCGGAGTCGTAGTACTTGCCTTGTGTTTCGGCCAATGCAGAAACTTCATATACTGTGAAGCCTAACCACTTACCAACTTGGCCAGTAGCATTTGTAAATTCATTAGACTGTGGAACGAATTCAGAACCAGCCTGCTCTAAGATTGCTGCGTAGAGTTCTGGAGAACATAGCAGAACGTCAGCTGAACCCTTAGCTGTTACGATTTCCTTACGAACTGCGATAACCGCCTGCTTAACAGTCTTAGCTGTGATAGCGTCTGTCGCTGTAGCTGCCTTACCTTCATTGATCAAGCACGCTAAACCTGATAGTGTCCAGCCTTCAGAAACCTCTTCATTAGCAATCTTTAAAGATTCATTTGCTAATGGAGTAGAAACTGCTGCAGCCTGTACGCCATAAATCTTCTTTGACTTCTGATAGTTGTTGTTGAATACAACTGGGATTAATTCATCTGATGTTTTCTCATCAACGAAGTCGCGCCCAGGTGTTCCTACTTCAACTGCTGAAGTGCCTAACTTGCGTACGAAGATTCCACCTGCTGCACCTTCTTCATACTTAGAAGTGAATGTCTTACCATCCGCGAATGGTGACTTGTGATAAAGATTTGGTTCCAGTGTTGCTTTGTACTTTTCATCGACGTGTAATTGTCCATAAATAACTGCCATAATTTAATTACCTCTTTCTATCCCTTCTTGTAGTAAGGGTTATTTTTGTATTGCTCATCTAGATAGTTAGATGGCACTGGCGGAGTTGAAATTCCACCGATTGGATTGAATGTTCCTTGCACTTGTGGCTGCACTGTTTCAAATAAAAAGGCAGAATCTTCGGCCTTCTGTAAAGCTTCTAACGCTGTCTTAATGTCTTCAGCCTGATTCTTTGATTGTTTTAACGCATCAACGTCAAGTAAAGCCTTGATTGCTTTAGCATTTTTGCCCTTTAGTGTGTTGATGTTCGTGTTAATCAAATCATCGAAGTCACGGTCCGCTAATCTCTGCGCAAATTCTGCATCCTTTTGAGTTAGTTGGCCTTTAAGGTCTTCAATCGTTTGTGTTAAAGCCGTTGGATCTACATCCTTGAACTTGTCGAGCGATGCAGTCAACGTCTTAACCTTTTCATCCGATGCATCCAACTTTTCTTTTTGCTTGATGTAGTCTGCAATCGGTTTGTAGTTTGCCTTCATTTCTGTTTCAACGGTTGCTAGCTGTTCGTCTGTCACAGTTATTCCAGCTTGTTTTAGAATCTCTTTAAAATCCTTCATTTTTCCTCCTTAAGTCTTTTTTATACCGAACCTTCTTCGGTGTGGGATATATGAAAAAGACACCTTAATTGAAGTGCCTTAATCAACTATTTAAATATATCTTCATTGCTCTCGATAAAAGTGTATAGAGCAGTTCCGAGTTTTTCTACTTGTTCTTCTGTTAACCCGATACTAAACATTTCATCAAGGCCATGCACGCATTCGTGTAAAAAGGTTGATTTCTTTTGCTCATCCTTTGCCTGTGGGTTTAATTTAATAATTTGATTAAGATAATTGATTTGCCCATATAAGTCACTTTTTTCATCGTGAATGTTCAGTTCGTCAACAACCTTATAGTTTTTAAATAATATCTTTACTTCTGCAGGTATCTTCATATTTCCTCCTTCCAACATAAAAAGCACCCTATTTTAGAGTGCTCTAATCGATATATTTTAATCTATAAACACATATTTTCATCGGTGAAAATACCATTTGCACGTTGTTCGGCAGCTTCTTTTAAAATTTCTTCCCAAACTTTTATAGCTCTCGATTTTATTTCATCCGGAGTGCCTTCAACAAAATGAATTGTTGGCTTCTTAGAGCCTCTAAATCCAGCAGGGAAAGTCCCATAATAACCACTTGCAAAATTCAGTTTATCATATAGGCTATTTTTCATTTTTCCACTCCTTTGTGACATAATCATATACCTTTTTAGAAATTTGTGAAGGGTTATCCTTTCCGAAGTATTCAACAAAACTTTCAGGAATCAATTCATGCAACACAGTTGCCCTTTCTGATACATGAGTATTTATATCATCAATAATCGCTTTGGCACTCATCCGCTCATCAAAAACATACTCATAGACCTTCAGCGAAATATCTCTGTATTTCTCATTTAAGTCTTGTGCCTGTTTGTTAGTGATCATCTCGTCATCTTTTATTCCTGCCCTTTTTAGTACAAGTTGATGTATCAAGTCATGGGCTCGCTCATGTAGGCTGTTAGCTAATGCATTATTTTTGATATCGACATTAGTATCGCCTGGTGGCATTTCTTTGTTTGTTATAGTACGGTCTATTTTGTATGTATTGTTGCTTATAGGCTTTATCCAATCCGCACGGCTTACTTCACCATTCACCAAAGGGGCAGGGTCATATCCATCAAAGAGAGTTTTGTAAATTGAGCATACTTTCGAATCTTCTTCTCTCACCTTACCAGAAATTTCACTTAAATTTTTAGTTTTTCGGTCGGTGTACTTGCTGTTACCGATACTTTTATCTGACCACTTGCTTCTCTCACCGCCAACCAATAGTCGGTTTTCTTTAGGCTTGAGGTTCATTGCTTCACTAAATCGCATGTACTCAGCCTTATTTGCGCGTATCTGTGCAGCGATTTGATTACGGTCGACATTTTCATCGGCCACATACTTTTCACGCTTTAACGCTCTTATTTCGCGTTCCATAGCGCGCATCTGTTGCGTCGCTTCGTAGCGTGTGTAAGTTCTGCCTTTGTACTCTACTGGATCAGGCTCTTTCAACGGTTCAGGAATCTCGCTGATACCTTCCCAAAATGGATAGAACATGTGGGTACAGTTCGGTCCTTGCAAGCCTTCAGGTCTACCATACGCGCAACCTTCGCCGAGTGGAGCGTGAATGTCTGGGTACTTCTTTGATTTACCAGACATAGAAAATACTTTATTTTGAAATCCTGCATGTGTATCTCTGCTACCCATGTGTTGAGAGATGATTACTAAGTCCTGCCCTGTTGTCTTGCAGTTAGCCTCTGTTATCTTTCCTGCAAGCTGAGCAGTTGATGTACGTACTATCATGCGCACGGCTGTATCAACTTGATAGGTTCGACCGCTCGCATAGTCAACTGTTCGAAGTCCACTTCTAGTGAACTCTTTTATCACATCATCGCACGCTTGCCGATAACTATATGTTCCGCTAGATACCTTCAGCAACGCTAGATCCAGCGACCTTTGATATGCTTCGGCAGTTTTGACAGTGCCTAGCAACGGACTCTTGAATGCTGTCGTTCCACTGATGTTCTTTAGGTCGTTTTTTGCTTGTGCCTTAAATCCATCAGTGATTTGCTTCATTGAGTTAGGCTGCTTTAGATCTACACCGCCTTGCTCCCACATGGATAGGTCTTCGTTGAAAGCCATCTCGCCCGCTTCACCTATCAGCTTATCGCCAGCCTCTTTAGCCGTCTTAACTGTTTCGGCTATCTTCTGCTTTACTTCTTGCTTGTATGCGTAGGTGTTCTCCGCAATCATGCGCCTATATTCTGGAGTAGCGTTCAGCTTCTTCATGACTTCCGCGTGGATCTCTGCGGCGCTGTACCCGTTCTCACGCATTGACTTGACCATGATTTCAGCGGTCTCGGTTAGCCGTTCGGTCTTTCTGACTCTTCGTGCAATGTCCTGCAGAACCTCACGTTCCAGCTCCTGATATAGACCGACTAAGTACTTATCGCCTAACAGTTCAATCTGTTCTTCAGATAGCATTGGCTAGTCCTCTAAATCTGTATTGTCATCCTGCGTTGTTGTGCTTAGATACTTGACCGCTTCTTCGTGTTCACAATTTAGGCGCTTCATGATGTACTGAATCTTGAATTCCAATACATCCGGAAAACTCAACGCGTCGTTGCGCCAGCCATCTAGTTCTGTTGCTTTATCGGTAACGTAGCTATCGTCAAACTCTACTAGGATTTCTTCGTCTGTTGACCACTCCGATTCACCGCTGAATGTGTTGTGGAACCAAATCAACGCGTGAACTAGATCTGTGATATAGTCGATTGACTCTACACGTTGCTTGTTCAACTCTTGCATCGAATCTTGACGCTGACCTACGTATTCCGTGGCCGTCTTGATTTCACCACTTTCCAGTTGGTATTTCTTGGAGCCATAGCCGAATGAAAGTGATAAAAGGCTTAGACACAGATTAAACACTTCCTTGATTTGTGCCGTTCTGATTTCAGGATTGTACTCGTAGATTAGTTCCTTCTGGTCAGGCAACTTCTCGCCCAGCAATATAAAGAGTTTCTTTTGCTCTTGTGTTAGGTAACTATTGCCATTTTGGTCCTTCTGCATGCTGGCCATTATCTCGTTGATGAATAAGAGCTTTTGCCCTTTATCCAAGTCTCCGAATAGCACAGAATAGCACAGGTCGATTGTCTTCAAGAATGGAATTGCAGTGTACAGTTTTGGATAACCATATCCCTGCATGCCATCGAAGTTGTTTACCTCGGCGGTTCTCATGATTGCAAACGGCTTAACCTTGCCAAGCTGCAGCATTGTAGCTTTATCTGTCAATTCGTTAGTATCGTTGAAGTAGTACGATTCTGCTGTGTACTTATCGTCCGTCTTTCGGAAGACTACCAGCGTTGTTAACTGTGCACCGTTTAAGTAGCCACTACCTAAGAATGCGCAATCGATAATCTCGTCATTCTCGACTCTTATCGGCACGATGCAATTAGAGGACACATAGTTGATCTTGATGTCTCCACCTCTGACCTTACCGTCGTCGTAGATTTCAGCACCTTCTAATCTGACGTATGCTCCGACTGTACCGGTTGCAACCATTTCCTCTAGCTGCTTTCTATACATCTTGCTGAACTTGTTTGCTCGTAAGAGTTTTAGCACTCCCTCGAACTTTGCCTTATTTTCACCTGCGTTGACTTCTACAATTTCACACAGGTTAGCGTTGTCAGCACAAAGGCGCTTTGCAAAGCCTAGCTGTGCAACTTCTACGTTTACACCATTCAAGTTAGTGCGCGTGTGGAATCCCTCCACATCGTTGTTTGAGTACCAGTCGTAACAATTCTTGATTATGTTCGCTGCTCGCTCGTTGTAGTTTATTTTTAACTCTTTCAATTTCTGAAAGGCCGGTGATTGCAATGCTGCTTTATCCATTCGTTACCTCCTCAAATCAATAAATTCTATGAAATCTAAAAAGGTATAACAGAATGCGTCATACCAATCGTTGCAGTTATTTATATTCTTGTCTTGTGGAATGTCTTTTTTCTTTTCATCCCACACTAGGCTGCTTAGAGCCTTTAACGTATCAGTGCATTCAGCACTAAACTTAAGCCGTCCAGACGTCAGTAGCATGTCAACAAAACGCGGACGGTCCTTTATTTCGTTCTTGCGGCATCCCTTGATGTTTCGTGCATTTAGCCCGTTCTTGATTGCTGCAGCTCTTAGGCTGTTGATCATCGTGGTGCTGGCGCTATCTGGGAATATCCAGTCGACTCGACCGTACTTCTCTATGGCCAGTTTGTAGAACGCTATAAATGCGTCGCATATCTCTTCACTTCCAATCGTCGAAGTTAACGGAAGCCCGTACTCTTCAAGAACCCTGAACTCCTTATAGCCATTCATGTATCCAGTTAGCACAAAGGTTGTCTTGGATCCATTGCCACCGAAGTCTATACCCATGACGAGCTTGCTGAATGCCCACTCGCCATGTGTGTAAATGTACTTGCTTGGTTCTTCTGCTAGGTAAGGAAACAGTAATCCCTCTGCTAGCACCCATAGACCTTCGATATAGCGCTTGTAGAAGACACCAGAGTATTGATGTTCATATCTCAGTCTAATGCGCTCAGAAAGGCTTAAATTGTCCTTCATCGTGAAGTGCAAATAAAGAACGTTCTTTTCTTCTGCCTTATCAATCCAGTTCTTTTTAAACCAATGGTCTGGCCCTTCTGGGTTACAGTTGAACCAGAATTTCGAACCATCGACCGAACATCGTGCAGTAGCCTGATTCACGAAGGATTCAGGCATCAGTCCGACTTCATCAAAAAAAGCACCTGCAGCTGTTATACCCTGAACGAGGTCCTGCGATGCTTCATCTTTGCCGCCAAACACGTAGTAGTAGTTCGTGATTCCATCTTTGCTAATCTCTAGCAAGTTTTCGCTTCTTTTATCTTCGTAGCTATAGCCTCTGCCTACTAGCATACGTTTTAAGGGGCCTATAACGTTACGCCTGAATGAGCCGATTGTTTTACCGGACATGATGAAATTCTCACCTGTAAACGATGTCTGCGCCCATATTACGAAGGACAGAGACATGCTGACTGTCTTTCCTGAACGGATGGAACCATCGGCAATGATTCCGTCGTAGTCGTTGACTGGTGATTCGTCCATCCACCAGTTTAAGATTTGACGTTGCTTCCGGCTGAAAGGTCTGAATTTAAACGTACTAGCTTGTTTCATCCCAGTCGTCTTTTATAGTTCCTTTAAGCGCCTCTAGGAAGCCGTCATCTTGTATCGTTACTGTCTGTTGTTGCTCAATCTTATCGCGCCATTCTGCTGGCTTACGGTTCTTCAGCCAAAAAATCTGTGCAGTTGTATCAGGTGCTACTTCTTTTGTCACGCGTTTAGTCTCAACGCCATCCTCATACGTTGTTTCATCATACGCGTAGCCTAAGGCTCGTTTCAATAAGGCATTTTCAACTTGTCTATCAATTACTTCTTTGCCCTTTTTTAGAGCCTCACTTATCTCACCATACTTATTTTTCCATTCATATAATGTTTTAGTTGTTATCCCTATGTTGTGAGCTATCTGCTCATCAATTAAACCGTCTCTTGCCCATCCTTGAATCTTAATAAGGCCATCTTCAGACAGCCATTCGTGATATTTGCCTTTTGCCATAGCCTTATCCTTTCTACGTCATACACACATTGGAAACTATCAGCCGGAAAGCTAGTACATGGAAAGCTTAAACACAAAAGGAGTACTTATATGAATAGTTTTAGGGTGATTTCAAATGTTAAGCTGATAGCTTCGAATGTGCATACGAAAAAAACCACAAGCATTTCTGCTCATGGTTTTCGCCTACGCCCATTATACTGCATTTTTTCAATAGACATGTCTATATTTTTTAAAAGTTATATTCAATGAATCTGTACAAGAAATAAAATAACAGAATTTCAATAAGGATTGTACTTTCTATTATCCATTCATCTATTTTCTCATATTTCTTAATTAAGATTCTTTACTGCACTCTCAACTTCTTTTTTTGCATTTTTAAATTCTTCAATATCTATATGTTTTTGATAATCGGGCATTAATATTTTAAACATAGTGTCAATATCAATTTTTTGACCAGTATAATCCTCTTTTAAACTTGCCACTATGCTAAAAGGGTATAGTATGTCTTTGTATTTTATAGTAAGATTACTTCTTTCAGTATTGCATATATGATTCATATATAAAGCACATATTTTTGTTGTTCTTTCCGAACCATACATAATCGTTCTTTGATTAAGTTCAAATATGTCAATTTGTTTATTTTTATCACTATGTAAACTTAGTTCGAACCAGTCTCTAAATAAGGCTTCAATATCTTCTCTACTAACCTCTCTATAGTAAGCTTCGATTTGTAAATTTCTGGTAGTGTTAAACTTATATTTTTCTGTAAAAAGATTACTAACCGTATCTGGTATTTTTTTAATACACCTAGCATGATTCCTGCCAAAACCATTATGATTAAATTTACAATCCCAGCAAAATTTGAACTACCTAAAAATTCAAGTATATCTTTCATAATATCCCCCTCTAAGGAAAGAACTTATCTTGCCTTTAGTATAATACTATGTGGGATATTTTTCACTTGATTTTTCCCATAATACTTTCTAGAAGTTTACTCACGCTGTCCTTATTGCTACACATCTCTGCGGCCATCTCCCTTAAAGTTTTCTTGTACTTATAACGTTGCTCGATTAACTGAGTATCGGCTTCATCCAGCTTGTTTAGTTTCACCTGCACTCTGCTGATCAAGTAAAGCAGGTCTTGCTTCTGCTTTATAAGTTGGTCCTGCTCCTGAAATAACTCAAGCATATTGATGTCGCTGTAGATTCTAGTACCTTTTTGATACTTTGCTTCCTCCGGACTCATAATCTTCGGACTACCAATCGATGTAAGCTGCACATCAATCTCAGCAATACGCTCGTTCACAGTCTCAAGCTGCTTCTTATATTCGTAATGATTGCGTAGCTCACGATCAATTACTTGCAGGTCTTCTCTATATGGATCTTCGTTGTTCATTCCTTACCTCCTAAATGTCATACTGCATTAGCTTCTCTACGATACGTTTTAATTTCCGTTCCATTAGAAACAATTCAAAACTGTTAACATCCGTGTGCTGATTGTTTCTTATGGCTTTCTTGGTTGCTTCGATTTTCTCGTATAGCTCTCTACCTTGTTCTTTTAATCGGTCACGTTCTGCATCTTTTTTATAAATCATCTGTCATTTCCTCCTGCCACATTTACAGCGGCAACTACAACCAAGCAAAGAAAGTATCCTGCTATAAAGCAAATAGATCCTATCAAAAACATTATTCTTCACTCCAATCTATTGCCTGCCCGCATTGAGTACAATAATCCTGAAAAGAAACAATCACCCTCGCGCCGCATTTACATAATCCGTTTTTTAACAATTTGTGTGGTGTAGCCTTATCCACAAGTTCCTGTAATGCTTTTGCAGATTTGAATAGAAATACTTTTTCTTTTGATGTTTGAACGTATTTTCTAAAATAATTTGAGTACGCTTCTTCCGTTAGGTATTCTAACGCTTCTTGATATTTATTCATTTAAAAAATCCTCCCATATAAAGGCAAAACATGATTATTCCAAAAGAGAGCAAACTCGCCCAAAAATTATATTTGCTTTGCTGCCCATGTTTCGCTAAAGTTATGCCTAAACTAAGTGTATATAAAACAATAACTACTATTGACCATATATTCATTCTTCCACACCTTCCTCTCTGCCTTCTTTATCTAAAGTGATTTGAGTAATGTAATAATTCACATAGTCATCAAAAGTCCACCACTCACAATAGGATTCATATTCTTCTTTGCTTAGCCCTGATTGTTCAAGCGTTATCTCTTCATTTTGTACCCTGTATGCAAGTTCTTCTTTTTCCGAGTATTCATCATTCTCTTTTTTCTTTCTATCCTTTAATTCTTGTGCCTTTTCTAAAGTTGTGAATGCCCCTAAGATGGTATCCCATTCATCTTCGTATTCACCGCCATTTTCATGTACGATATAGATTTTCATAACCCCAACTCCTCTAAGGTGTAGCGTTTGCCATATTTCATACCTTTATACATTGTGTCTTTTTCGAAGTATGGAAATGAAATAACTCCATTTTCCAAACTAATTTCTAAATATTCTCTTTTGTCTATTTCCAAGCATATTTTATAAACGTATTCCACTTTTTCTCTAAACGGTTTTATTACGGCAGATAAATAATCCTTTTCTTTATCAGTTAGAATATCTGGAACATATTCTTCTTCTAGCCATTTTGTGAAAGTGTCGTGTGTTGAAACGAAACCGTAAAAAATTTCTCTATGAATTTCTATAAAATTGTAATAAACAACAAATTCATATTTGCCATTATTCGACTTAATGACGTATGAAATATCTCTTAAATCATACTTTTCTTTATTTTTCATATTATTTACCATTTCTTAACTTTCTGGTGTAACGTTTCTAGTCCGTCATAATCATCAATTTCGTATTCCATACCATCTGGGATATCTACAATAACAAGTTCACCAAAAGGACCATTTGCTTTCTTGCCAAGTTCTTCCACAACTTCTATCAATACTGGATCTTCTCTGTGACTTTCGTCTAAATTCAAGTAATATTTATCAAAATCATCATCGGACATTTCAATATAATCTCCGAAGTCCTTTGTAAAAGTAGTATTGAATATAGAACTACCAGCACTGGTTTTTCTGTATGTTGGTTTGCTGTTTTTATATCTAAAATCATAAGCGAATATTTCTATACCTTTTTTCTTTGCATACAATTCATACGCTTCTTGCGATACACAAAAACCGCCAAAACATTTGTTTAATATAACTTTCATAACCCTAACTCCTTTAAAGAAACAATGCTTGCGATTTCTCCTTCGATAAAATCGTCGTCATAATCTGAAACAAATCTATTACAATCCCAATATGTAACGACATATTTATCACCCACCAGTTTCAATAAATATTTTTCACCGTCATTGAATGGAAATAGTTGTAATTTTGATTTTTGTTCTTGTTCTAATACTTTTTCGTTCTTCATCTTATTTATCCACCTTTACATCTAGCAATCCGCTTTCCAATACTTCTGGTAAGAAATGAATTTCGTATGCTGAACGTGATACATCAGCACCGCCCACATCTTCCATGACGTATGTTGTGTCATCGTTTAAGTAAATGATGTGCTTGTAGTATGTTTCGCCATCTTTTACCAGTACATTCAATTCCTTTGTATCTTTGTCTGTTTGGATGGACATTACACCTGTCATCTGCATTAAAACTTTGTCAGTACGTGTGTTAAAAACAGTGATACGTCTTGTAATGTTAAAACTGTCTGCGTCTTCTGTAAGATTGTGTCTTACTGTGTCTGCTTGTGTACATCCTGTTGTTGTTAATAGTGTTACTAATGCTAATGCTTTAATTATTTTCTTCATAAGTTTTCCTTATCCTTTCATTAAAATAACTGTTGCTGTGCTGTTTCTTTTTCAAAACGTTCAATGGATTTTTGATAATATTCTTCGTCAATTTCAAATCCGACAAATTGATTATGCAATCTGTGAAACGCTATTAGTGAGCTGGCACTTCCAACGTGTGTATCAAGGATCTTATCTGTTTCCTTGCAATATCTAGTCACTAACCATTCGTACAATTCTATCGGTTTTTGTGTAGGGTGTATTCTTTCTTTTCCAGCCGTTCCTTGTGGCGCTTGCTGATACACTTTTGCATTTCCGTTTATGCTAGTCCATGCATACTCAGCCATTGCCATTGAAAAGTCCTCACTTATAGTTAGTTTTTTCCAAACAATGAAATTTCTGTTTGATGGAAGAAATTCGTTAAAGTAATTCCCCCCCATATGATTTGTTGCTTCGATACTCTAAACAATTCATCAAAGTATTCTTTTGATGGTGCAACGTCCCAGTCAATCTGTTTCTTTCCATATTTTTTGTAATAACCGCCGCCAACTTTCCCACGCTTTTTATACTTGTCAAATTGCCCGCCAAAGCGTGATTTATCAGCCCTTTTGAATTCGCCTATTGTTCCATCAGCATATGGTGGGTCAACGATTGCAATATCAAAGTATTTATCAGGGAATTTTTTCATACCCTCAACACAATCAAGCATGAAGTAGTTTTCACCTAGATTGCCTAGATCTATTTTGCTAATATCTGTATTCATCATCTTTGGCTTTGTCCCACACTTTCTCTATTTCTTCATCTGTTAGTGGCGTGTTATCTGCGTATTCATTCCACCACTTCACTAATTCTTCTTTTGTATCAACATCATGTGTAGCAATCAGTACAGCACAATCTAGCAATATTTCTCTTCTTGTTCTCTGCTTTCCAGCTATTGCTAGTGGTTGCTGTCTTTCTTCTAGCATCTGCCCCCACATGTATTCAGGCATTGCCATAATCTTTGACTTTAATTGTGCAGCTGTCGGAGGATAATTTGAGTTACCACTTTTGAAGTAACTGTCTAATGCTCCTGCTACAGCAATCTGATCAACATCTGCAAGTGTGACTACAAAAGAGTTAAAAATATCAATTATTTCCTTTTTTGTTTTTCTTGCGTAATACTCTGGATATCTTAATCGCAAAGTTTTCAGTAGATTTCTTACTTGTGTTTTTTCCAATTTCTGAAAATCCTCCTAATATAGATAAAAGTTGCAACTTTCGCCAGCACACACTATTTATATTTCTTATATATGTATGCACTATCTATATTTCTTAGTATTCTTATACTTCTTTATATTCTTATCTTTCTTATATTCTTATATTGCTGTTAGTTCCCTGTTAGTTCCCTGTTAGGTCCCTGTTAGATTCCCTGTTAGATTCCCTGTTACTCTGTACATCCGTGGCTTGATATTTTGCGTAGTTTACTATCGTTATAAGTCTTCCACACCCTGTTAGTTCGTCTGTTATTTCCCCTGTTGATTTTAGGTGATTTAGTGCAGTGCGCACATTCATGCATGTTAAACCTGTATTTTTAGATAGCGATGGTAAGGATTCAAGAACTTGACCTTTTTTTATTTTGATTGTTCTAAATTCTTGTTCTTCATCCAGCCAACTGGCACGCAATAGCAGATAGTGCCACAAGTGCGCAGTATTAGGGTCTTTAAACCATCGCCAGTTCAGCAATGAACGATAATCCTTAATCCATCCACTATCATTTCTACTCATACTTCACCTCTTAGAACGGTAAATCATCAGAACTTACTTCCACATTTGGAAGATAATCGAAGTCTGACATTTGCTGTGGTTTTGGTTCCTGTGTTACTTGTGGCTGAGTTTGTGCCTGTGCTTGCTTTGGTTGATTACTATGAAGAATACTTACGCTATTAGCAATAATTTCAGTAACATAAACCTTTTGACCGTCACGATCATAGTTACGTGTTTGGATTCGTCCCTCAACGCCAACTGTATCGCCTTTGTGTGCATACTTACCTAAGAAATCTGCACTTCCACGCCATGCAACGCAACTGATGAAGTCGGCTGATTGTTCATTATTGTTTCGCTGTTCCTGTGATAGTCTTCTATCGCACGCAACTGTGAACGATGCAACGGATAATCCACTTTGCGTTTTTCTTAGTTCAATATCCTTAGTGAGTCGTCCCACTAAAACTACACTATTTATCATTGGTGACTCTCCTTATTTACTTCTGATAATCTAATTACTACTCTAGGATTGTCATCATATGCTTTGTACACATACAGCTCTGTAACTTGCTTATCATCCAAGAATGCTAATCCATTCAAGCTATCAAGAATGATTTTGGCAATGTTATCGGAATCAGGTTTAACAGTTGGTAGCAGCTTACACGCAATCGCATCACGCTGTTTTTGTTTTGAAAATGATTTTGGAATTGGGAAGTATGCAAGTATCTGAGCCTTTAATGCTATATCGGTTGGCTCATATCCAATCGGCAATGATTCTTGTGCACAGAATCTAACTTTTCGCTCATAATCTGCTGTATCTTTTGGGGTATAAGTGAAACCACGCTTTGTAAAACGTGGTCTCCCTTTTCCCTTTGGTTCACCTGGAACGGTAATGATGATGTCATTCATGGATTTCTCCTGTTTCTGCATCGATTACTGTATCAAAGTGAATTGCATCTTCTTCATCCGCATTGTTAATTGAAGGCTGTACCGTCATGTCGTTCTCGTATGCTGTCTGCATATCAATAGACATAATTCCCCACTTAGAAATCAGTTGTCTTAACATTGTTTTTTGAGCCATTCCGTCAAAGTCCTTTTCCCAGAATGTATATCCCTTGTGTGCTCTATATCCCATGCTGTATTTTTCAGCATGTGCTACCATCTTCTCTTTTGACCAATAAATTGATTTTTTGAATCCGTTGATGAGTTCTAATGTTGCATAATACCCGATTGTAGGTGCCTTTTCTCTTGCAACTTCATCGCTAATTAGCTCTACCTTGATTTCTTCATCAAGTGCGTTGTAACTAACTAATTCACCTTCCTTAATAGGTAATACGTTAATGCGTTTGTACTGACCGGATCTGATTGCTAGCTGCAACATTCCTTTATAACCAAGTTGGAACGTTGCTACCTTACCTTTGTTTTTATCGTTAAACGGTACCATGTAATACTGTCCTAATTGTGGTGAAGGTGATAATTTTAAGCTTTCACCGAGTAATGCTGCGCTAATGATTGACATTCCGTCACATTCTCTTAACTGAGCATTTGTACTAACCGCACTAATAAGTGAAGATGTGAATGTCTTTGTCTTCATCGCATCTCCAAGCGTTCCAGATAAGCTATGTTGCACTGCATCAGATTTTAATAATGCACTGAATTGTAATTTCTTTGCGTTTGCTACTGCATTCGTTGTTTTATTTGTTGCTGGTACAGATGGTGTAACTGCCTGTTTAATTTCTGTCATAGTGTTTTCTCCTTAATTTTTGTTATTTTGAATACTCTTGACTGAGTTGTTTTTAGATATTTTTGATAAATCTCCGGATGCTCACTTTCTAATTGTTTGGCATCGATTGATGATCTATTTTGCGTTTTCCATGAGACTTTGTACGCAGATGTGAATCCGCCTTCATGCTCACCAATCTCTGCTTTAATTTTGTTTTGATACTCCGCTTTAATTTTGTTTAAAGCATCTATCTGAACGTCCACTTCTTGAATGGATTGTAAGCATTGTGTGACTGTGCTTGAGTAGCTTAAATCAATTACATCTTGTGTATCATTTGAATATCGTTTCTGGAGAGCGTTAGATGTGCTTTCTGAGCCGTCTATATCTGGGGCAGTATTATTTACCACCAAATCCCAAAACGCTCTCTCCGCGCTTAATAACGCGTCTATATGCTCGTCATTTCGCTCAATCTGTAGGATATGAAATTGTGTGTTATCTTTCTTCACTGCGATGTACCACTTTGTGCATCCTGTCAGCATCATGTAATGCATACACTGCCAGTAGTACTGTGGTGGTATCTCTCCATCCTGATAAGCCGTCTTATTCCATGCGGACGTTGTTTTACACTCTAAACCAGCATTTTCTCCAACGACCATGCGATCAACATGCCCTGCTAGGAATGGATATTCTTTACATAGGTATGTCATGTTTGACCTGCGCACTGATTTTCCTGTTTCTAAGCAGAATCGTTTAGCTACGATTTCCTCTTCTTCTGTGCCAAACCAAACCTGTAGCTTATCGCTAATATCATCCGGTTCAAGCTGACCGGTTTTCTCCAGCCATAATTCATATTGAGATTTCCACGGATTGACATTCATGATCGTTCCGGCATCACTGCCACCGATAAACTTATGTCTATCCTTTGCTGGATCTCCGCTAAATGGCTTTCTATAAAGTGTTAATTTCTCCATTTGATTTCCTCGTATTTCTTATTCCAATTGAGTTGTGCATTCTCCATTGCTTCATCAAACATTTCTTCAGATTTATCCTCTTCAGATGTGATAAATGATGGGAAATCTTCTTCTATAATCACTAGTTCACTCTTCATCTTCTGTATCATTTTCCCTTTCTTCTATATCCTCCGATGAGCAAAATGGACATACGGGATAAGTCCGATAAGAATAATCGTGGTATCCCTTTTTCCATTTCATATCGTCATCTGCAAAGGTCCTGTGACAGTGTTCGCAATACATTTCCATTAGTCGATACCCAGCACGAATGCGATGACCTTTACAAGCAATACTGCGTAGAAAATGCAAATCCCTAGTTTGAATGCTTTGTCGCTAATTTTATTTGTTTTCATGTTCTACCCTTTCTGTGTTAAAATGGTAGTGACATATTTCCGATGTCACTTAAGCGCTCTTGTCTTGCTGGACTGCGCTTTTTTTGTTTTCTTCTCGTAGTTCTAAATCTCTCAGTAGTGCATCACGAGAAATGTGCAAAGCTTTTAGCAAGTTATCCTTTTGGATCATGTTTGGCCATACGTCGTAGTCGCCAAGTTTTTCTTTTTCACTGTTTTTGACCTTATAAAATAATCGTCTTGCCGGTTCTCTAGTCATACCCAGCAGAATCTGCACATCAGTTATACTCAGGTACGTCTTAGCAATGACCTCTTGTGGTGTAGCTGTTATTTTCATATAACTTCCTTTCTAACCTCCTATAATTGATATGAAGGGAGGTGATAACGTGAATAAAATCAGTGAAGATAAAGCCCTTAAAATGGCTTATGAGTTAACTGTTAAAGCGATTGAAGCTGGAAGTTTTTCCAACACAACCGATGGCATTTACATCGGTGAGCAAATTTCCAGACTTTTTGAAACAATCGTTGACAAATTAACCCAGAACAATCTTAAAAACGATTAGCATCAACAAGTTTGGCGGTTGCTTCAATAACTGCCGGTAAAATGCTTTCAGTCTGCACACTGGAGGCATTTTTCAATTCCTTTTGTATCCAGTCACACAAGGCATTGATTGTTTCTACTACTTTTTCGTCCATGCGTCCCTCCTTTCTAACTCCCTATGCTGTATAAAGCAGTCTGAACGTTTCTCTGCCCTTTGGAGTAATAAGCGTTTGAACGTCCGAATGATCATTTTTGCTAAACTCTTTGAGTTCAAATAATCCCTTTCCGGTCTTTCCATATTTTGCATAAGGCTTTAACTTGCTCTTTTGATCACGGTAGACGTATCCATCTTCAATTAAGTTATTGATTAGGTCTGTTTGTCTTAAACCTAATTCTTTAGCTGTATCTCTAAAGTTGGTTAATAGATTGCGCTCTACCAAATTGTCGAAGTAGTCTACCTTAGGCTTCATTTCAGAATTTTCAATCTTTAGGGTTTCGATTGTCTTGTTAGCAATCGTCAAGGCTCTAGCCATGACTTTTTCAGGGCTGTTCCATGCGTTCTCAACTTGAATGAAGTATTTTCTAGCCTGTGTGCCTTTTTCGTTGCGCTGAAGCATCGCTATTTGTTTTGCTGTGTCAATGGTTAGCTGGTAGTCGTCAATCTCTTTATGAGCGCCATTATTTACAACCGTAAAACTTTTTACACTTGTAAAATCTTCACCCTCTGTAAGTCCATACTGTTTCATACGGTCAAACCAGCTGTTAAATCTTTCTGTTGCTTCTAAGAATTCATATAAATCTCTTGCTGAAACTGTGATGCGTTCTGAATCTGTTGTGTTAATTTTTAATAATTCGTTCATGTTTTCCTTTCCTTACTGTGATTGATCAATCATTTGATATAATGTTTAATAAGTGAGGTACTTATGGAAATTTTTACTTTAGCAGTCGCATTGCTTGGTGCAATTGGGACAATTTCATCTTGGCTTGTCTATTTTTGGAATAAGCGCACATCAATAAATTTTGAAATCCAAGAATTATCCGTTAATACTTCAAAAGGTATGCTTTTCTATGGAACAATTACAAATAACGCAAATTCGAACATAGTCATAACAGACATTGTTCTACTTTCAGATAAAGATGAAATTCATGTCAACAAAGTTCCGACAGTTGTATTGACTGAAGAAAAATCAAGAAATGGCGTAGTACTCTCTCATAAAGAAACATATAATGCTAAATTCCCAATCAATCTTTTTCCTTGCTCTGGACAATCTGATTATTTTCATTTTGTCTTCTCATCACAAAATCCTTTAAGTCTCGATACAATTTTGAATTTTGAAATTCACACCAATCGCAAGAATCGAATTCGATTTTCATTTCAACGTGATAAACTGAACCGTCGCCATCAGAATATTTAATAGTTTCTATTTCCATATCTTCTCCTTTCTAATGTAAACTATCTGTTTACTTAATCTCTAAAAAAAAGATTGCTATCAATAGATTTGTCATAGGTATTTAAATAATTTACCATTTTATCAATTTCCGACTGAGTAAAGCGTCTTTCATCTAATTTCACTTTAAAGGTAGGCATAGAAACATTAATGACATCAGCCATCATTCTTTGAGTAATTTCAAATTTTGCCATTACTCCTATTAAATCTCTATTCATTTTCTCACCCTTTCTAGTAAACCATCTGTTTACAACAAAAGAATATAGTATTTAAAAAATATAGTCAACAGATAATTTACATTTTATAAAAATTATTTTTTATTAAGTAAAAATATTGTTTATCTTATTGCAAATTTATGATATATATTAAGCGAGGTGAAACATATGCATTCATTTTTTGGAGATAATGTTAAAAAACTAAGAACTGCAAAAAAGATGTCACAAGAGCAGTTAGCTGACATATTTGGAATTACTAAAGCAGGCATATCTTATTGGGAAACAGGTAGAAGCGAACCGAATTTTGCGACTGTTCAAAAATTAGCGGATTTTTTTGGGGTAACAACCAGTGATTTGCTTGGAGAAGCCGATGATGAAATATTCATCAATGCTGCCTTAGAGTATGAACGAGTTACTCTTTATTCCGCTTTATGTTGTGGAAATGGTGGTTTTACAGACGATGAAATTCTTGATTTTATCGCTGTACCATCAGAAGGGCTTTCAAAAAGTGCAGAATATTTCGCCCAGTATGCAAAAGGCGATTCTATGAAAGATGCAGGAATCGATGACGGTGACTTGCTTATTTTCGAAAAAAATGCAACCCCATATTCAGGGATGATCGGCTGTTTCTGCATTGATGAAAATGAAGCAATGTGTAAAAAATATATTGAAACCGCTGGTATCATTACTCTGCAACCAATGAACAGCCACTACGATCCTATTGTTATAAATCCATCTATTAATCATTTTGTTTGTGTAGGCAAATTAAAAAAGGCAATTAAAAATTTTTGAATAAGGAGATTGAATTATGTCAGAATTGTATGAAAAATTATCAGTATTATCCAACCGTATCAAAACATTGAAAGATTCTATAACTACCGAGGAAGCAACCAAACAATCCTTTATCCTACCATTTTTTCAAGCCTTGGGATTTGATGTATTTAACCCCTTAGAATTTTGTCCAGAATACGTAGCTGATGTAGGAATTAAAAAAGGTGAAAAAGTAGACTATGCTATTTTTCAAGATAGCAAACCATTTATCATCATTGAGGCAAAACCACATTTTGATAATTTAAGCAAGCATGAATCTCAACTTTACAGATATTTCAGCGTAACTGAATGCCGTTTTGCAATCCTTACAAATGGTGTTGTCTATAAATTTTTTGCAGATTTAGACGAACCAAACAAAATGGATAAATTACCGTTTTTTACATTAGATTTATTGAATTTAACCGATAATTCTGTAAATTATTTAGAAAAATTCAGAAAAGAAAACCTTAATGTGGATTCAATAATGAATACCGCTTCTGAATTAAAATACTTAAATCTTGCAAAAGAAGCATTCCGAAAACTTATTGAAGGCGACAGTGAAGATTTAGAACGTTTGATTATTTCGGATTTTTATTCAGGTGCAAAAACACAAATTGTAATCGAGAAATTTAAACCAATTGTAAAACGTGCTATTACAAGTTATCTAAATGAAAAGATGGCTACGCGCTTTAAAGAAACACTTAATCAAACCGATGAAGAAAATGACACATCCGAAGAAACTGAAGAAAGCAAGATCGTAACAACAATGGAAGAGTTAAATGCGTTCGCAGTAGTTAAAAGCATCGTGCGCAAAAGCATTTCTGCAAAACGTCTTGTTTATAAGGATACCGAAAGTTATTTTGGCGTTTTAGTTGATAACAATACTCGAAAATGGTTATGCCGTTTTATCTTAGGTAAGAAAAATAATTATTTAATCCTACCTACTGAAGATAAGAAAGAATTAAAATTATCCATTTCTACAGTTGATGATATTTATAATTATGATCAGCAAATAATCGAAGTTGTAAACAGATATATATAATAAAAAAATCCGACTGCTGCGAACAGTCGGACGGCAGTAAACTCACATCCAAGTGCTTTTACTGTACACAATTTTAGCATAAAGGAGTGTTATATGGAACAAATTGAAAAGTATTTAGAAGAAATTGAAGCTGCACTCTACAAGATGTCGCCTACAGAAAGGGAGCACTTAATGGAAGTGCTACATCTTGCCTTTGCTGATTACTTCAGTAACAACTATAGAAAATCCTAGGAAGGAGGCAACGCATGATCGGATACGATGAGGTCAGAAAAACATATTTCGTACAGGTCAAATATCGCGACCCTATCACATTGAAGCAACGAACTAAGAAAAAACGCGGTTTCAAAACAAAGCGTGAAGCCAAGATCTACGAAGCTGAAGCAATGCAACAAGGGAACGATCCAAGCGATTTAACGTTTGAACAAGTAGCTCATCAATGGGAAGAGTATGCATTACCATCAAAGGAACAAGCACGCCGCCACCAAGTAGCATTTGAACGCAGATTCACAGACTTGTATAAGATGCCTATTAAATCCATCACACGTGCACAACTCGTCGCATGGCGCGCAGAACTAGCGAATAGCGACCAATGTGGAACAAAGATAAAGAATGACACCATCTCGTTCGTCAAGGGCGTATTTCGCTATTACTCGACAGTCTACAATGTTGTCGATAACAGCATTATCTTGAAGCGGCTTAAAAAGACAGATCAAGAGCTAATGCAAGAAATGAGTGTATGGACCGTTGACGAGTTTAATCAATTTCTTTCCTGTGTCGATAGTCCGCTCTATGCTCTCTTCTTTGAAACGCTGTTCTGGACTGGTGCACGCCGTGGTGAGATTATGGCACTGCAGAAGAGCGATTTTGATGGTAATTGGTTAAATATTCATGCCAGCATCAAACACTTCGTAAACGGCTTAAAACCGACCAAGACGAAGCAATCAAGAAAAGTATGGATTGATGACGATCTAAGAAACAGATTACAACCATTATTGGCCATTGACGGTGATTTTCTCTTTGGTGGGATAACTAGCCTCCCTATCACGCAGATACAAAAAAGATTTACAAAAGCAATAGAACTATCTGGTGTTAAAAAAATACGCTTACACGATTTACGACACAGTCACGCTACAATTCTGATTAACAGTGGCGTAAATATTGTGGCAGTATCCAAGAGATTAGGTCACGCATCCATCGAGCAAACACTACAGACATACACTCATTTGCTAAAGGATACCGACAAATTTCTGAACGAAACAATCGAAAATATGCGAAAAGGGTGCCAAAAAGGTGCCACATATAAAGAAAAGCCTTTAAAATAAGGCTTTTTAATGTTATGGAGCGAGCAACGGGAATCGAACCCGCACATCAACCTTG
>ERZ773037.437-NODE-437-length-22612-cov-9.008024_pt1 | contig 22612 bp, 36 predicted proteins | sample MGYA00511466_ERZ773037 | MGnify/ENA primary metagenome ERZ773037 (study PRJEB29015, sample SAMEA2738146) | human oral metagenome | biome: human oral; feature: human-associated habitat; material: saliva | place: China | collected 2202 ... | reverse complement strand
GGGGTATGGAGTGCCCAATCTGTAACATTAGTTTTGAAAGATTAAAGTAAAGGAGCAATTAAAATGGCAGCAATCGATTACGCCGGCTTGAACCACGACCTATACTTCGGGGACAAGACTGGCAAGAATTTCAAGCAAGTCATAGGCGTGAACGACCTGGACTTTGACAACGATAAGGACAAGGTGACACGTGATTTTATCGACGGTACAAACCTCGAACTTATCAAATCGTTCAAATCGACCATCAAGTTTAAGGTGACAGACATTGGGCAGGACAATCTCAAAAATATCGTGCCTGGCTATGTCTATGACACCGGCGAGACAATTGACGGCACTACTGGCGTTACTGTTGGTGCAAAGGGGGCTGTACAGGTAGGTTTGCAAAAGGGCAGCTCGACACAGGTGCCTGGCATATTCAAGCTGGTACCAAAATTAGCAGCTCAAGCAGGCCATACGTTGTTTATGCTTGATGCAACGGCAACCCTGAGCGACATCAGCCAGGAAGATGGCTTGACCGAGTTTGAAATCAGCGTGACTGGCAAATTGGTCAAGGGCGACCTGACATTTGCGTAACAGGAGTTGCACGGTGCTAAAAACACCGTGTCAATACCTAAATTTATAAAAAGTAATGTAGTTTTTACAACTATGGAATGGAGAATGAGATGGCGTTTGTTCTGAAAAAGAAGCAGCCTGAGAAGCGTGTATTGCTGGATATTGAAATGCCAGCAGAGGGCGATGAGCCGACTAAACACTACAAGTATCTGATTCCTCGGGTTAAACAGTACAAAGCCCTTGAAGCAAATACTGCACGATTAAGCATTGGCGGTGAAGATGGCAAGGCTGTTACTGGTAGTGCGATTGTCATGGATGTCGTGGCTCGAGCGATAGTAGTTGAGGGCGGGCTATCTTTAAGGGATTTGCTTGATGTGCTTGACAACGACAATGTCAACGCCCTTTTGCTTGAAATTGTGCGATTAGCAACCACAGGACTAACTAAGTTAGCCGCTGAGGGTGTTGAGGTGCGAGAAGTCGAGGCGTAGCCATGAACGAGAACAGTCAGCCTGGATACGATATCGAAAAGTACGAACAGTATTTGAAGATTCAGGCTGATAAGGTTCTCACAAACTTTGAGGAGAGAGTGCATATAATCTTGCTCAACTATCCGCAATACACGCACGAGCAAGTGTTGGAGATGGATGAGCCTGACGCTGTAGAACTGGCAAAAGCAGCAATGCGTCGCGAATGTGAGCGAACGCTGAGCCTCTTGTCGGTGGTTGCAGCAGCACAAAACAGGGAAGCGTACAAAAAAATGCATGGCACCCTGACAAAGGCTATAAAGGAGCTGAAATGAGTTTATCCGTTGCGACGAGAAGTGTTGACGTAGCCACGCTTAGCGTTGTATATGTCGACGATCTCACCAGCCTTAAGCAATGTAATCACAGAGCCAATCCAGCACCAGCCTACCGTAGCGGTATATACCAAGCCCTTGCCGATTTTTCCAATATAAAACCATGGCAAACCGCTGAGCAGTGGGATAAGCCCAATACCAGCAAGTATTCTAAAAGTCTTTATATCTTTCATTATAAGATCCTTTCTTTAGTACAGAAATTATACCACGGAAACGAAATATGAACCAAGGAACAATAGTAATCACCTATAAGGTCGACAGGTCAAAATTTGACAAGTCTGTTTCTGATGTTCAGAAAAAAATGAAGAGTGCCGCCAAGGATAATGACGAGCTCATCAAGAGAATGGCTGACTCTTGGAACAAGATTGGAACTGGATTCAAACAGTTGGGGACTGGCATTAAAAATGCAGCAATTGAAAGTGCTGCAATTGTCTCAAAAGAGCTGATTCAGCCAATCACTAACAAGCTAGCACCGCTGGCAAGTAGAATCAGCGCAGGATTCGCGAATATAGGTAATCGTATCGCCACATTCTTTTCGCCAATGACTAACGCTGCCAGCAAAGCTGCTAGTGCAATAGCTGTGGCTTTCGTTAGAGCACGCAATGCTGTTGCAAATACGTTTAGTAATATCGGCGCGTTCATATCATCGAAATTATCTATCGCCGCTAATGCGGTGATTAGTTTTGCATCTAAAGTTGGACAGGGCATGGCGTTGGTGGCGCAAAAACTCGCCGCACCATTTATCTGGCTAGGTAAGAGTATAGGCACAATACTAGCCCCTGTCGCGCAAAAAATGATAGCAGTATTCGGTGGAATCGGCGGTGCGATTGGACGTAATTTGGCACCTGGACTATCGATGATTGGCAGCGGTATTTCAGGCATGTTTAGCGCACTTGGCGGCAAGATTAGCAATGCTGTCAGTGGTATGGTGAGCCAGGTAATGCCGCACATCAATTCTTTAGCTAGCGGATTAAAAGAAAAGTTGGGCGGTGCATTGAGTCATGTTGGCAGTGTGGCTAACGGGTTAGGCAAGGTATTCGCCGTTGGAACGGCAGCTGCGGCGGTAGCAATTGGTGGGCTGGCTAAAAAATCAGTCGAGGGTTTTGCGGAATGGGAACAGTTGGTCGGTGGTGTTGATACGCTATTTAAGAAGTCGAGCGACACAGTTCAGGCATACGCGGCGAATGCTTATAAAACAGCAGGATTGTCAGCAAACCAATACATGGAGACTGTTACAAGCTTTTCAGCATCACTGTTACAGGGATTAAAGGGCGATACCGAGAAGTCAGCTCAATATGCTCATATGGCCGTCACAGACATGGCTGACAATGCCAACAAAATGGGCACTGATATTGCAAGGATCCAGGATGCTTACCAGGGTTTCGCAAAAGACAACTACACCATGCTCGACAACCTCAAGCTGGGGTATGGTGGTACGCAGAGCGAGATGGCACGGCTCATCAATGATACTGGTGTGATGGGTGCAGGTTTTAAGGCGACAGCCGAAAACGTCAAGGACATTCCATTCGACAAGTTAATTGAGGGTATTCATAAAGTCCAAGAAAAGATGGGTATCACTGGCACGACCGCTAAAGAAGCCAGCGAGACTATCAGCGGCAGCTTTTACTCGATGAAATCAGCGTGGTCAAATCTTGTTGCTGGGTTTGGTAACGAAGACTTGGATCTGAGCCAGTTGATAAATAACTTTCTAGGTTCATTTGAGACATTTCTAAAAAATCTAACGCCAGCGTTATCTAAAGCAATAGGCGGTATTGCGCAGGCTTTGCCGCAAATTATAACGCAATTACTGCCATTAATTCCGCCAATTTTAGGACAACTACTGCCAGCTGTTATTCAGGGGATTATCATATTGTTACAGGGGCTAGTACAATCAGCGCCGCAGTGGATTGGTCAAATATTAGCTATGATACCAGTGTTGGTGCAAGGACTTGTGCAGTTATGGTTAGCGGTAGCGAAGGCGGCGCCGCAAATTATCGCAGTGATAACGCCGATGATTCCACAAATCGTCGATAGTCTAGTCACGACATTGACAGAACCAGCTATGCTACAAGCTATAATTATGGGTGCAATTCAGCTATTCTTGGCCATGGTTGAGGCGCTACCTACAGTTATTAACGCGCTGGCTGGTGCAGTGCCAAGAATCGTTACTACGATCGTGCAGACGCTAACGCAGCCAGCGTTCTTGCAAAGCCTAGGGCAAGCTGCAGTGCAGTTGCTATTTGCGATGATACGTGGAATTGGCAGTATGATTGGACACGTTAGTAGTGCCGCTTGGCAGGTTATTAGCGCCATCGTTGGAGTGTTATCGCCGTCAACTCTGTGGAGCGTTGGAGAAAACTTCATTAAGGGATTGTGGAATGGCATCAACAACGTTACTGGTTGGATTCTAAATAAAATAAAAGGGTTCGGCAAGTCTGTACTTGATGGCATTAAGAGTTTCTTTGGTATCCATTCACCGTCGACTGTCATGGCAAAGATGGGTGGATTTTTAGGACAAGGATTTGCAAATGGCATCACCGACAGCATTGGGGGTGTGCTATCAGCGGTCGATACGATGAATGGTGCGATTTCTGGCAGGATGACAACTTCGCTGTCGCCTGACTTTAGTGTATCTGGTAGTGGCAGTATTTCTTTACGGGCCGACGATATCTGGGGCGGCAAAAATAATGGCGGCTCTAATGATGGGTATCCGCAAATAAACCAAACCGTTAACCTAACAAACGGCATCGATGTTGATCAATACAACCGCAGCCTGGTGCAGCAGATGAGGAGGGGTTACTGATGAGAACCTATGACATACAAATCACCAATATGCGCACTAATGAGAGCGTGTTCCTGGCGGGCAGCAAACAGGGGCTATCCCACCTAACGCCGCCGTTGAAGGGCTTTGGCGATCCTGACGTTCGCAACAGCCAGTATGTGTTTTCTGGTGCCGATGGCGGTAGTGTAGATGAGCAGTTTTACGGTGTGCGACAAATACCATTGAGCTTTTTCGTGTTGGCGGAGCATGACGGAAAATTGGCCGAAATGCATGCTGAGATGGCAAAAATTGCCAGAACTATCAAGATTCGCGACAAGTTGCGAGTGCAGCTATTCACACCAACTGGACGCGTCTATCAGACCATTACCAAACTGACACAGCCTCTTGATCCAAAGATTGAGTGGCCGCTCATTGCCGACTACGACATCGAGCTGGTTGCTGGCGACCCGCGAATGTACGACTATACTGACGGCGCAGCACAGCGAATCACGCTAGAGCGTCCGCGTGACGGTGGTTTATTGTGGAGCCCTACAGGGCTACTTTGGGAGCGTGACGGCTTGCACTGGGTAGCTGGCGGGGGACTGAATCACGCTATCAATGACGGCAATACGTACGTCTGGCCAACAATAACGATTTCCGGCAAAGTCACCAACCCGACCGTATCCAACCAGACAACTGGCGAAATATTGGCACTAAATATCAGCACGACAGACAGCGACACAATCGTATTTGATACATACAACCGAGAAGTGACGCTAAATGGGGTAGGCATCGATAATAACCTCACCAGTAGCCAATACTGGCGTTTAGTGCCAGGGCTGAACGAACTGATCTTCAACACATCAAACAGCACTGATACTGGCACAGCTATCGTTGAGTGGTACAACGGCTATACAGGAGTGGCGTAATGGACGAGTACGTACCACCACGCTACACCATCGAGCTATGGCATCGCGACAAAACAAAGGTAGCCGACATTACCAGACTTTGCCAAGACCTCGACTGGAGCATGACTCGCAACGGCGTTGAGTCGCTAGATTTTAATATGTCAATGCCAGACTGGGAAGAGAAGTGTCGACGGATCGGCGAGAATCCAAACACTATCTTGAAGCCGTGGGTGAGCGACATCAAAATCAAGCGTAATGGCGAGTATCTGTTTGGCTCGGTAGCGGTGGAAGCGAACCGCAACCTGAATACCGACAATGCACGAGTGTTGGTGCAGTGCGACGGCTACTTGAATCTGATTGACGCGCGATACTTGAACGGCCGCTGGAAAGGTATTGAAACGACGGACATTGCCTGGGGTGTCATTCAGGAGGCGCAGAATCGCCCGAACGGCGACGTCGGCATCACTAGAGGTAGTAAGCAGTACCGCACCGGCGTACGACGTGACAGAATGGACGACTGGGAAGACATCAACGCTAAAGATGCGTTGGTGTCGCTAACCAATTTGCAAGATGGCAAGTTCGATTTTCGGTTCACCTACGACCGCAAGTTTGAGACGTTTCAAACGCTGGGTAATGAACGTCCAGATGTGGTGGTTCATTATCCTGATGACGGATTAGGAATTGGTGCAATTAGGATGGAGCTGCCGCAATCTGGAGCAAACCTGTACAACAACATTATAGGCAAGGCCTCTGGCATGGGCGAGGAGACAATTCGCTATAGTGCTGAGGACGTACTGAGCCAGCAGGAGTTCATCCTAAGAGAGAAAATGCAGTTGTACAACAGCATTAAAAATCTGAGTACGCTGGCGGGGCACTGCGAGGCTGATGTGGCAGTGATGAGCCGACTGGTTGATTTGCCGCGCGTCACAGTGCGTGGTACGCAATTTGACCTGAATAGTATTGGAGTAGGCGATCGTATCGTTGTCGAGCAAAGCAAGTATTCGTCTTGTCCACTGAGTGGCTATTACCGTATCGAACAACTGTCGGTGAAAGTCGACGAGAACATGAGCGAAGAGATAACCTTAACGCTGGATAATTACGACTTATGAGCGAACGATTGAACCTAGTAGAGGAGCGGCGTGCCATTGGCAGATTGCGGGCGCTGCTACGTGCCACCGAGCAGATGAAAGCGGCGCAGAGAACCAGCAACAACTCCGGCATTATTTATTACGAAACGAAAAGTGCACAGGAATACGACGCGATGATACCCGTCACACATGACCCCGCTTTTCTTGGTGGCAGAATAATCAAGATTGAGACGACATTTACCGCACGCAAACAGCAGTGGCCGTATGTATTGTTTTTGCCACAGTTTTATATCGGCGACAACCCTGACACGCTGGCGGGTGCGCAAATAATTGGAGGCAGTATTATCGATCAGAGTTCGCCAGATATCAATAAGTTAGAGGTGCCATATCAGCTGATGTTTAGTGCCAGCGCCACTATCGACAATCCGCAGCCAGGGCAGACAAAATACGTCTACGCCAAGTGTATTTTTCTGGGGACCGACAAGGGGTCGTTCAGTATGAAAGCGAGTCTGCTATGAATCGGCTGAGTATGTTGCCTGAAAACCAGCTGGCAGACATTCTGACGTCGCTTGACCGCAATATCCGCGACCTCAAGACTAGCCAGGTGATGGCATCAAACGGGCTGGTGTTTTACGAGAGTGCTAGCGACAAGGAGTGGGACTTTGACCAAACAGCTGCTGTGTTCGGTGGGCAGCAGCAGGCGTCGGGCGTGCCGTTTATCGTAACGGCGACAGCAAAAAAAGACAAAACATTCCTGTTGGCCGATTTGATTATTGACAAGATATTGATAAATAGTGCAGTGCCAGTGCGTATTGACATGGTGCCGATATCGAGTGATTCGCGACACGTTCGCAGGTGGTTCGCATACGCGTATGTACGAAAGGGATTAAACAGTGTGCTGACGCAGATGAAATGTGCCGTGGTGGCAAATACTAGTGTCGATTTGACAATCGAAAGTAGGATGTTATGAGGATTCAAGAGATAGACGGAGAGACGATGGCGCGAATCATTACGCGGTGCGAGCGTGAAATTACCGAAATGAAAGCCATGCAGCGTGTTGGTGCTGACGGCGTGCAGGTATTTCGAGTTAAGTTAGAAGTAGCGATCGACAAGCGTGACGCAACGTTTCTGAGGCGGTTAAAAATCGTATTTACGCCGAAAGCCAGCACGTATCAGTCGGGTATAGTTTTTAAGCTGATGGTTGGCAGACGCAGCAGCCATGGCTCAGGACTAGAGGACGTTACTCGCTATTTCCAACGCCGGCGAAGCAGCGGCGGTGTACAGACGTGGATAAACACCACTGATTTGCTGGCTGACAATGGCGCTAATGTGTTCAAAATCTATGCATTCGCGACATCTGACGGTGAACTGAGGGTTGATTATATCTAATCTGTAATGTGGTAAGTGAGATGAGCAACACAGACGTATCAGCAAAAGAATTTGGCGCACTGCAAGCCAAGGTCGAGTACATCAAGGATGGCGTTGATAGGCATACAGCAGCGCTTGAGCGAATAGAAAAGGCGCTAAGCAGTAATGTTTCACAAGCTGAATTCGAGCAATACAAGCGAGACCACGCTAGCGAAATTAAAGAAAATTACTTACGCCGCGAGGAAGCCGAAGCGCTACTCAAGTTCTGGCGGCTTATCACTAGCAATTTAGCGAAGTTGTTTGCGGTGGCGCTAGTAACATTCGCGGTGTATCTGACTGGTATAGTAGTACGGCAGAGCCAGGAGGTGACATCGCTAAAAGCAGATTTTCAGCATCTAGAGACAAAGAAATGATTGCCGCATTGATATCACTAATTACAATCTCGTTTATTCTTTATCTGATTTTTCGAAGCAATAATAATAACGACCAAGGAGGTCTAAAATGAAACTAAAACCATCAACCACACGTCAACTGTCAATAGCGGTAGGTCTGTTGTCTTTTGCAGCGTTTATTGTGCAAGGTCTGGGCGATACCTGGGGTTTTCAGGCAATCGCCAAGCAGCTGACAAGTACCGCACTGCTGTTCGCCGGCGGCATTAACGTCTACTTTTTGGGCGTCACCAACCAAAAGAACAATCAAGACCGCAAAAAGGCTGAGACTGAGGAGAAATAATCATGAAGTTGAAAAATGCAATATCAAAGTCCATTGGAAAGATACTGAGCTACGCGTCGGCACATTTGGCTGTCATGCTACTACTGGTGGTGGCGGTGCTATCAGCAGCGTTTTTGCTTGCCGGCAAACCCACAGAGGACGGCAGTATCACCCTTGACGGCTCAAAAGCGAAATATTCAAAGTCTACCGAAAAAGCCCTGTGTGAGCTAGCTAAGAAGCGTGAGAACGCGATTGCTGGCATCATGGGACTAGACGTACCACAAGATAAAGGGTCGGGTTGCGACCCTGTGGACAAAGAATTGGCTCAGATGGGTTCTGGTGTGTACTACAAGACCGACCTCTCAAGCCCTGCGGCGTTCGTCAACGCGATGAATGGGCGCGGGTTTAACGAGGGATACGGACTACAGTGTGTAGCCGGCTTTAAGCAGTTTATGTTCAGCTTGAGTGGACGTGTCGTAGCTACCAGGACAGGTGGAGCGAGTGGATACGCAAATCAAGTCGGCGAAATCCAAGTATTAGGTTTTACCTGGCACACTGGGCAAGCTGGCATGAAAGATGGAGACTGGGCAATCTTTGGCGGTGGAACGTACGGTCATGTGGCTATGTATTATCAGGGCAAGTTCTTCGGTCAAAACCAAGGCTCAGGCAATATATATGTCGGTAACGCGTTTAATCTGATGGATCTTGGCGGCTACCGCAATTCAATCATTGGCTACTACCGACCGAATATCTGGGCAAATGGTAGTGCTGCTAGCGCACCAGCTGCTCCAGCAGCCAATTCAAAAGCAGTGAATGACCAAGTAATATCTGATGTATTGAAAGGTGTGTACGGCAGCGGCAACGACCGTGTAGCGCGGTTGCAAGCCGCTGGTTACAACCCAGCCGAAGTGCAGGCGACCGTCAACTCACGCGTAGCAGCGCAAGCACCGCAAATCAGCGTGCCGACTTCGACAGGCTACGTTCAGCGAAGTACTGGCGGCTACGTCGTGCGTCGCGGCGATACGCTCGGCGACATCGCGTTGAGGAATGGTTGGCATGGCACGAGTGGATTGTTTGGTAATTCTGGCTATACCCAGCGGCTAGCTGAACGAAATGGGATTGCTAACCGCGGGTTGATCTATCCGGGACAAAAAATACAGCCGTAGCTGAACCGTTCGGGATTTCTGATCAGTTAAAAACCGCCTTGATAAGCTCCGAGGCGGTTTTTGGCGCAAAGCAAGTGATGTACTATATAATAGAAATATGTTTATAATACTCAAACGAATCGTTATTCGCCTGTACAAAGAATACCGCTATATTTTCCACGGCAAATAACGTCAATAATACCTAATCTGTACATTTATAATCAGGAGGATTCATATGGAAAATACTGAAAAAGTACAGAATTATAAGGGTGGCGAAATTCGTCGAACACCAGAAGGATATTATGTTTTTGTGAAAGATGGAGCACATAGTGGCCCATACGTCAGCATTTCAGCAGCTAGAGGTGCTGTCGAAGCAACCGACGCTGATGTCGATAATGCTGATGAAGAATCTACTGGCGAGCCTGTAGTTCCCGAGGAAACAACAGAAGCCGCCGCCGAACAACCAGAGGCCGAAGATATCAATAACGACGCTGAGGCTGGTGCTGTCGAAGCAACCGACGCTGATGTCGATAATGCTGATGAAGAGTAATTATGGCGCTAGGCTTTCCCAATAGTAACGGTGGCCGCACCACTGATAGTGCGTTATTCCATGCACTTGGCAACGCTTTTGTTGGCTCGTGGATCAGCGGCTTTAGAGTGCGTCAAGCCAGCCCTGTCGGTATGAATATACTGATCGGCGGTGAGAGTGGTATACCTGATGATTTATTGGTGCGTGATGCTATGTCGGCAACGTTCCCAGTGAGCAACTTAAGCACGCAGCCTGTTCAGGCGAGCGTTACCACAGCAAACAGCGCCAATCCGCGAATTGACGCGGTGGTGATCTACATCGACACAAACGTAGCCGCGTCGCAAGCCGTCGCTAACAACGAGAATCGCACAAAGGCCGTTGTCGTTCCAGGCACACCAGCAACCAACCCAAGCGCACCTACGCCATCGCAGATCAAGGCGAAGATTGGTGCGTCTAATCCATATGAAGTCATCGCTGAGATACGAGTAAACGCTGGCACGACGACGATTCTCGACTCTGTCATCACTGACAGGCGCAATCCAGCCACGTTGGCTGATGGGCGGATTAACAGAGGTGAAATGTTCAAGAACGGCGTGATTGGCTCTGACGCACTTGGCAATGATATAGTCCTACCACGGCACTTGTCGCCAGCAGCCCGCGGCGACCGTAGCACGTCAGAAGTCGACACCGGCATGAAGTGGATTGACGGCCGCACAATTTATCAGAAGACGTTTGCGATGGGCGGTTTGAAGGTCGCCAGTAAAACAACCGTGCCGCACGGTATCACAAATCTTGACATGGTCATCAATATTCGCGGCATTGCAAAGGAAGACAGTATTGGCGCAACTATCAACTTACCGCACGCTGCCGACCAGCAAGCTTATACAGTAACGGTTTACGTTGATAACAGCAGCGTCAATATCCAGACGTACGCAGATCAATCTGGTTATAAGACCTCATTTGTGACAATTCAGTACGTTAAGAAGTCTTAGATGATGCCAACTGCCACCCACGAAATCCCATGCCAAGCACCACCAAATATGCCAGTAGTTGAAGCATTGAGCGTCGTACCAGTGTTTGTAACAACGCCAGATTCAATATTCAAGCCACTGCCGATCACTTGGTTAAAATCGCTAATACTGGTAGCCTTACTGCCTGTTTTATAGCCAATCAAGGTCGGCGACATTGAGAAGACTTGTTTGAATTGTTTTGGAAATACGACGGGGATCGGCTGTCTTTTTGTGTTATTACCCCAGAACTGCACCCAGCCAGCCTGCACTAAAATATTACCCGAAACACTCTGATTGGCACCGTCAGCACTAAATGCTAACAGAGACGGTGAGTTGATATGTCGTGGTAGGACTATACTACCATTTTCGCCACATGGGAAAAATGGTTTTCCACAGGTTCACGAAAAAAGTCTAAAAAACTTTGTAAAAACTCTTGCAATTAGCTAACTAGTTTGCTATAATAAAGACAGTGGTAAGGGGATTACCAGAACATTCACAATCAGGCGGCTAGAAAGGAGAAGCTATGAAACTAGTCATCGGTAGGCTCGAAATTGAGCTGAAAATAGAAATCGCCCTTCGAAAAAGGCGATAACTAACAAACGTAGTTAAATATTAGCACATCCGAAAATAAAAATCAAACACCCCTTACCGCTCCGCCTGATAGAAAGGAAATTGGCAAAATGTCAATGAAATCACAAAACATCACAGAATTAAGCGAGGCTGAGTTTATTTACGAACTTACTCGCGAGGGAAGCCGCGTTAATAGCAGTCCACTGCAATGGACGCACGACTGGCTGAAGGCGCACGGAGCCAGCACTAAGCCTCTAAATGGTCTTGGTGATTGGAGCGGCGCGACAAATCGAGCTGACGCCTTATTAGAGCGTAAAGCGGATATCATCGGTTGTATTAACGCTATTATTGGAGCTAAACGTTCGTTTGGTGGTCGAAAATCTTCAAGTAATATGACACCTGAGCAACGCCGCGAGCGCGCTAAAAAAGCTGCAGCTGCCAGCGCGGCAGTGCGAGCTAAAAAAGTCTAAGAAAAATCATAAAAAGTATTGCAATTAGCTAAGTAGTTTGCTATACTAAAGATAGTTAGATAAGAAGCGACGCAACTAAGAATTAAGGCGTGACGGCACAACCCTCTAACTAGCGACTAAACTAATCTCTCGAAAGGAGAAAAACAATGAAAAACTACATCCGAGTAACTAGCGAATTTTCAGCAGGCGGTATTCAAATGAACATCTTCATTTACGACAGCTCAGACTTGAACAACCAACAGCTAATCGATAAAATGCGCGGCTTGCGAAATAAAAACGCTAAGAAGCTAAACTTATTCTTAGACAAATACAGCGACGCTGAACCATTCGACGGATTTGAAGTTATAAATGAACCAGCAGGCGCACGCACTAAGAACTTGATAAAAGAAATCCGAGAATACTTACAATAAGAATTACGCCCCACCCGAGGCGAAAATCGGGCAGAAGGATTTTATGAAACACGACTTAAACGATTTAACAGAACGGTTGAAGTTTAATCGCGAACACAACTTGTCGTTTGATAGCTCTGATTTGATAGAAGAAGTGAATGAGGATATCGAGCTTTATAGTAGTAGCGCTCTAGTTGCAGTTTGGTGCGACCCGAAAGATAATTTCGTGAAGGATTATTTTGTAATCAATACTGAAAAAGTCGATCCAGAAGAGCAAGCTGCAATTAATGCTGATAAAATCGAATTCTCAAAAGATAAAAACTCTGACGATATCTACATTATAACCTTGTTAGAATTGATGGACGTTTTAGAATATCAGAGTAGGATTGTATGAAAATATCGCGGATATTGCGAGATCTGAAAAATAATGCTACAATCTGAGTACTAGTTTAGTCGCTAGTTGTGAGATACGATCCGCCCTCTGAAAATGGGGGCGGGTTTTTGTTGACAAAGCAAAATCAGTTTGCTAGAATGACTAGTGAACGTACAGGATTTTCAGCCCGCCCAGATGCAAATCAGGGTGGGCTGTCTGTATCTGGCCTCAAAAAATTGTTATCAATTTTAGAGGCTATTTTTGTTTGTCAAGAGCAAAATGGCATTTTGAGGGTAAAATGGGGAACATTACCATAGACGAGCGACGAGTTCAGAAAATGCAGCAGCGATTAGGCAAGGCGACAAAGCTAATTACCGATGATAATTACTTGCCGATGTTTAGAAATCGACAGATCAACTACGCGAGAGAGTTCGATTATTCGATTAAATTGGCGAAACGAAAACGCAACCCACGCAAGTACTTCGCGTTTATTTGGTCGAGTGCGAATCTAGCGAAGACGGTGGATTGGCTGCGCAAACTGATCGCACAGGCGAAGGCCAGGGCAGCAGAGGAACGCCACAAGCAGAAAATGCAAGAGCAGGCAGCCTTACCGATCAACATTGACGGATTAGATAAGCTGGCGCAGATGAAGCGCAGCTACAGCCTGATAACGTAACAATCACTGCTGACATTTTGACGCCGCTCGTGTAGCGGCTTGTTTGCGTTTGCCTGTATGCAAATATTATGCAATAATCCTAGATATATGCGAGTATTTGGGAGTTTTGCGTAATGAAAGCGGCCGTCTGGCCGTATTTTTTATTCAAAATCGTTCCAATTCGCCCGCCGCCGCCTCGCTTTGATAACATTTTGACCAAAAATATTAACGTGAGGGTTCTATATACAATTGAGCTTTTAAGGTTCGTTATAAGCAACTCTATATAGAACTGGTTTTTTAAGTGGAGTTAAAATATCATGACGAAAAATACAATTATGCCAATCGAGCGAGCTTTTGACGAATATCTGGAGTACTGCGAGTTTACTAGGCGAATGAGCCGCCAGACATTGAGTGCTAAGCGGTGGGTTATGAGGGATTTTCGGGCCAGTGTGCCGGCTAAAACACTAGGAGAGATCACAACACAGCAGGTCAATGATTGGATAGCCGCCCAAGCACGGCGTGGCTTGAACAGTCGCACTATCAATACGCGGATTTGCCATGTGATAGCGATGTTTCGCTATTTCAGAGATATGGGCGTGGAGATGTCTGAGCTGAAAATCCGCCACATCGTCAAACAAAAAGAGACCGAGCCAATCCGCCGAGTTTTCTACACGAGGGAGCAAATCGAGCAGGTGCTGGGATATTGCAACCAGATTCAGTGGCTGTTGGTGAAGCTGTCGTTCGACTGCGGCTTGCGGATCACTGAGCTGAGGAATCTGCGGCTATTGAATATCACCGACAGAATGATCGTATTTACTGGCAAGGGTGGTAGGCGACGCGAGGTGCATATGAGCCGAGAAGCTCGCGAAAGGTTGACGCAGTGGATCGTTAGTCGGCGTATTGACGATTATTTATGGCAGAAGCCGAGCGGAACATTGCTCAGCGTAGAGGAGTTGCGGCATTTAATGCGGCAGCCGTTTTATTTGGCGGGTTTTCGCAATTTTCACCCGCACGCACTGCGGCATTCGTTCGCAACGGACATTCAGCGAAATGGAGCGACGTTGATGGAGTCGCAGGAGATGCTCGGCCATTCAAACGCAGTGATCACGCAGCGATATTTGCATGGATTAGATGGACAGATGGCAGCGTGCTTTGAAAGATTGAAATTTAGCACCACATCATAATAACAGGGGCAATAGTGTGGAGTTTTCCACAGTTTCCGTGCCATTTTTGCCCATTTTATAACGTAAGCGTATTGACAGAACGCTTGCGTTTTGCTATACTGAAAGCAGTTCAGATGAGCGGCGACCACCGCCATCAACGGCCTTTAACATCACTGGAAAAACAAGATTCATGGTTGAGCGGTTTGCTCTATCATGTAATATTTTTCAGTGATTTATATAAATCACGAAATATTCTTACATGATATAAACAGTGACTACCTCTGTTAGTTAAATCTATCAACCATGAATCGACTTCGCGTCGATTCTTTTTTATTTGACGTAAAAATGAGGCTAGAAATCCTGTACGTTCAGTGTTTGTAGCTTCATCAAACGTCAGAGGTATGTTTTTGGCAAAAACGGAGAGTTGGCTAGGAATAATTAGCAACCACGTTCATTTTGTCAGGACATGCAGGCGAAGATATCCAACCAGTATGAGAGTGACTGCGAGCACTCTCATACACTAAACGAAAGGAGCTGAAAAATGGCAGCGAAAAACAAACAGGTCAAAAAAATCATAAGTTGGGTAGTCGGACTACCAGCCGCAATAATCGCAATCAGCGAGCCAACAGATCTACGTCTTTGGTGGGTGCAGTTCGTAGCAATCGCGGTGCTGGCAATCGTGCTGTTTGTGAACGGTGCGTTCGACGAAGCTATACAAGAATTAAAATCGCGAAAGGAGATTTGGCGATGAAGATACACGTAAACGTGATGCCGTCACCAGTTCAGCTGGTGCCGGTACATAAGCGCGAACCTCTCGATAGGGTGATTGACAGCTTGCGCGAGTTGGATGACCACGACTTCGACAAGTCGGTCAAAGCAGCGAAGTGGCTGCGGATTTTTGACAAAGGCATGAAGTGGATTGAGGGCAAGTTTTATGGACGAAAATAGTTTGTTGGAAAAACTGGAAAACCTAATCGATCCGACATTTCTTGATCGAGCTTTGGCGGGGGAGGCGTAGGTGGCAGACGCTTACTATAGCCAACCAGAGTGGTCATATTCGTCAATGAAGTTGATTCTCGACCACGGCATCGATTATGCAGTTGCCGCTAAACGTGGAGATCTGCCAGACCTAGACAGCAAGGCTATCGACTTAGGACAGCTAGTTCACATGCTGGTGCTCGGCGGTGAAGACCAATTCGCTATCAGCCCATTTGAAAACTTCTACTCGAAAGAATCCAAGATGTGGCGTGATGAGCAGAAAGCTGCTGGTAAACACATTATCACTCTGGATATGTTCAAAGCCGCTGATCAGATTTTGAAAAATATCGAGAATCACCCGTTGGCGAAGCAATACATTTTCGCCAAAGGTGCAACCTTTGAGCACGAAATGTACGCTCGCACCGCCGACGGCGTAGATATGAAAGGTAAGGTTGATGTACTGATTCGCACTAATGAATCTGCCATGATAACCGACCTGAAAACTACCGCAAAGTTCGACAAGTTTTTCAAAACCGCACAGCCGATGCATTACGATTTACAGTCAGCGGTTTACACGCTTGTGACGGCATCGAGCCTAGAGCTAGATCCGGCGCTAGTCAAGTTTGCCTATTGTGTGGTTGAAACCGTTGCACCATACCGCGTGCAATTCATGATTGCCGGCATCGACTTTGTTGAAGCCGGCGAACGCAAGCTGCGTACGTGTGTTGACGAAATCATAAAGTTTGGCGACAGCGAGCCGAATTTCCTCATCGAGGAGGTGAGGGAGCTGGGCGACTGGAGCCTGTAAAAGAAAGGAGAATATGAAAGTCTTTAATAGTTTAGACCCGACCGAAAAACCATCAATTCTGATGGTTGTGTATGGCGAGGGCGGTGTTGGTAAAACAACGTTTGCGGCCACCGCACCACGACCGATTATCGCTGACTGCGAAAACGGTAGCAAATACTTCGGACTTCGCGGTATTGCAGCCGACGTAGCACTGATCGAAAAATGGGACGATATGCAGGAGTTCATGCAAATTGCACTCACTGAAGACTACGACACGGTAATCATCGACCCGATTGGCGAGCTGATGGAGAAGTTGATCGCCTACATGCGAAATAGAGCCGACAGCAAACTGGTCCAGCGTGACGGCAACCCGACCATGGCTGGCTGGGGCTGGCTAAAATCAACCATGCGAAACTTTCTGAAAACCATGCGCGACAGCGGCAAGCATATTGTCATCGTGGCTCACGTTCAAGAGAAAGACGATGACGGCCGAGTTATTAAACGTCCGATGGTCGCCACAAGGCTATCTGAGGAACTGGTCAACCTGGTGGACATTGTCGGTTACATGACAACGATAAATGACACCGAGACTGGCGACACTAAGCGCCTGATCATCGTTGATCCAGCCAGCGACAAGTACGTCGCCAAAGACCGCACTGGCCGGCTAGGCCGCTACATTGAGCCAGATTTCACGAAAATCGTCGATGGAGTAAGAGGCGACGCTGAGTACGCGTGGATTGCACCGGCGCCGACATTGGCAAGCCGAGAGCAGATTGAAGCGGCTGCCAAACCAACCATTCCAAGCTCACGCGTCGAAATGACTGACGCTCGCCTTGGTAAATCTGAAGCAGACAGGAAGTAAAGGAGGAATATGTCACAACTACAAGAATACGTCGATTCGCAGGTTGCTACGATATCGCCGTTCAAAATCAAATCACAAGAGCTTTTGGAGCAGGCCAAAGCCAAAGAGATAACTGACGACGCTACCGCCAAAGAAGCAGTTGCTATCCGCAAGCTGATCACCTCGCACCGCACTGAAGTTAAAAATGCACGGTTGGCGATCACTCGCAACTTCGACAGCGTCAAGTCGCAATTCATCGACGCTGAAAAAGATGTTCTGGCACCAGCTGAAGAGGCGTTGGATAACATCAGCCAAAAGATTCTAGCCTATCAGGAAGAGCAGGAGCGACTGGCAAAAGAGGAAGCGGCACGCGTTGACGCTATCTGTGCAAAGTTTGACACCAATGCTAAATCATTGCGTAGCCAGAAAGCGTGCGATGAGCGAGGTGCTGAACTGAAGCAGATATTCGCTGAGCTACCTGAAGCTGACCAAAATCACGCTGAAATCAAGCTGGCATTCACTAAAGCTATTAACGAGTTGTTGACGCGTAAAGATGAATTGACGACCGCTGAACGTGACGAAGCCGAAGCTGCGAAACTGGCAGCACAGCGTAAACGCGAGCAAGAGATTGCCGAGGCTGAAGCAGCCAAAGCTGCTAAATCGCAGAAACCAGCCGTCAAGTCTGGCATCAAAACCAAAACGGTATTCACGGTTACCAATCCTGAGTTAGTGCCGCGCTATCTCTGCGAGCCGAGCGACAAGCTAATCCGCGAAGCCATCGCTAATGGATTACGTGAAATCCCAGGTGTGGAGATTCGCGAGGAAAAGAGTTTCTAAATATGGCAGCAATCAACACAGTAACTCTAATCGGCCGCGTCGTCCGAGACATTGAAATTAAAACGACGAACAGCGGCAAGTCCGTAGCCTCATTCGCACTAGCGGTTGATGGCTACGGCAAAGATGCCGACGCAAGCTTTATCGATTGCGTGGCTTGGAATAAGGCAGCTGAACTGCTGGCAGAGTACGCACCGAAAGGCAAGCAAATTGGCATAACCGGCAGATTGCAAACGAGAATCTGGGAGAAAGATGATATCAAGCGCAAAGCCACTGAAGTCATCATCGACCAGTTCCAGCTTTTGAGCGACGCCAAGGGCGGCGGCAACGCCGCACCAGCGACTGAGCGATATGCCGAGGAGGATGCCAAGAAAGCGACTTCCTCAAATAATAATCAATCAGCAAAAACAGTTGCTGACGATATTGACCTTAGCGAGCCAATTGATTTGAGTGAAATACCATTTTAAGGAAAGGAGAAGTATGGCAGGAACGGAAGCCGGCGGCAGGAAAGCTGCCGCAACAATTCTCGCGAAAAACCCAAATTTCTACCGTGAAATTGGCAGAAAGGGTGGGTCGAGATCAAGAGGCAATAAAACAGGCTTTGCGCTCAATCGGGAGGCAGCTCGGATTTGCGGCCGAATCAGTAAACGCAGACCTAAGCAGGATGACGAGCTGGCTGAATTTGAAAAAACCGCACCGTACGGCAGATGTAGCATGTGCAATTTGGCGCTCATTAAATCTGACGCTGAGCGAAAGGATTATCCAGACATGCACGAAAACTGTATGTATGAGAGGTTTGGAGATTAACAAATGGTAAGATCTACAATTCCACATATGGTCTGGATTGGCAAGCAGGCGTATAGATTGGTCAACGCTGACATTGACAATAAACGATTCAATCTTCGGTACGAGAGCATACCTGAACTAGGCAAAAGCGAGTTTGAATTTACTATTGGATTTGAAACATTTTATTCACCCAGCGACAAAGACGTTGAGGAAGAGTTTACCAAACGTCTTGAATTACTTGGCGGCACGATTGAGAGGCCAAATGACTAAAAAAGCACTTCGCAAAAAGCAGCGCCGCAAACGCAAGAAACTGGAGGTTACGTAATGTCTCTGATGAATTGCACATTCACGGTTCGTTGGAGCGACGAGAAGAACAAACCGCACGCGAAAACCTACGCTACCGAATCTGATGCCAAGCGAGCCAAGAAATGGCTGTTGGAGCACGGCGTTCGGAGCGTAGACATTGCGGTCAAGATAAATAATAAGTCAGCCGGCAGCCTACAGGACAGCGAAAAGCAACCTGGGGCTGCGGCTGAGCAGAAAGGATTTTGGTGGGAAAAATGAGCAGTATCGTTTCGCTAACCAAGCAGCAGATTGCTGTATATAAAATGGCGCAGAAGCCGACGCCGCAAAATAAGGTTTTAGAGAATGTTAGGCTGGAGGTCGTTGAGCAGGATAAAGGCATATATAAAGCCACGCTCATCGCTACAGACGGTTATAAGCTGATCCGCCGCGAAGTTGACGCCGAGCCTGGCGCAAAAGCCTGCTCAATGAATATTCCGCAGGGCGTTCTCGTTGCCGCTGATAAAGTCATGAAGACTGACTTTGACCGAGCGTACGTTTACGACGGCAAAATTATTGTTCGCACAAATCCGTACGGCGAAACGACACCGATTGATGAGAGTTTTCCGATCAAGGCTGAAATCCCGTTCCGGGAGCAAACCGAGCTGTACTTCCCGGATATACAACCATTCGTTGAGCAAAAAAGTTCAGAGGCGTTTCCTGTAAAGTCGGTTGTGGTTAATCCTAAATTGCTTATCGAAGCACTGCGACAATTCAGTCAGAGCGACGGCATGATGGGCGGTGTTACGATCCATGTCGGCAAGCATGATGAGCCGATTTTGATAAAGTCCTCGCCAAATTACGCCTGGGATGGAAACGAAATTGTGGCTGGCATTGCACCGATAAGATCTAATGACGCATAAACACCATTAACTAATGACCTATCGCATGTCAATAAACTGGATGAACATTAAAATCGACCGTAGAACTGGCGGCATAATCTGAGGAATAAAGCTGGGTTCCCGAACGGGAGTAAGCCGAAAGGTGAGAAATCCTTTGCTCTGTAATTATGCTGTCAACTGGACAGATGACTATTTTGCCCACCCGAGTCATCTGTCTAATAGGCGACATCAAACCTTAAAGTAATTAACTAATGATATACACTCACTTGGTGTCGCCTTGCCCCCAGTTCTGCGGTTGAAATTACTAACTACAAATAAGCGAGAATAAAACAACAGGGGCGAAATTACTAAATATTGTGCCTCGTATAAATAAGGAAAGGATAGACAATGAGTGAAACTGTAGGACGCAAAGGAAAGCTTACACTTTGTAAGAAATATAAAGACGCTGATGAACTTCAAGCTAATTTGAAAAATTTCTGGCAAAGTGTGCCCAGAGAAGAGCGTGATAAATACTATAAAGATGCAGAAGAAGTTGACGAGTATGAATTAGAGGATAGCGGCTATATCGTTATCGACGGAAATTGCATTTATAAAGTTGAATTAGATAAAGATTTCGACGTGTATGACAACTTTATTGAAATCACTCAAGTTCAAGATGGTGTCTATGAATTCATAACGCAGTTCTATAACGGCTCGACCTGCCTCAAAGAAATGTTGCAGGAGGGTTTTGATAAACGCCAATGAGAATATCAGATATTCCAGATGACGACCTTGTTTTTCTAAGGTCAGATGGAACTCTATCAGAAAATGCTATTTATACTCAAGAGAATAAAGATGGTGAGATTATGTTTTTTGAATTATTAGGTCAGTCAAAGCTTAACGGCGTAAAGCTGACTATAGATGACAAAGAACCTTATCGCAGACTACTTATTCGTCGAGTTTATCCAGCTATCAAAAATCAATCAATAGTCAATGAAAGGAAATCTAATGCGTGAACTAAAAGTTAGGGCTTGGTACAAGCCATATAAACAAATGTGTCAGGTTGAATCATTACGATTTGATGGGAATGGAGTTTATACAGCCGTTCTTATAGAGGAGCCTTTTTATGATCGAAAACTTGTTGAGGCAGACGAGATTGTTATTGAGCAATTTACTGGATTAAAAGACAAGAACGGTACAGAAATCTACGAGGGCGACATCCTCATAGACGACGCTGGTGAGCCTATCGAATACTGGATTGTCAAGTTTTCTGATGGTGGATTTGTAGGCGAATGTGCAGGTGTGGCTGAATCTCTCTTTGAATTAACAAACCTAGAAGTTATCGGCAATATTCACAAGAACCCTGAATTAGTGGAGGAGAAATAATGACAGACGAAGATTTAATGGCTCGTATCAAGTTTATTGTAGACAATCTATCTTTTAAGATTGGTGATTTAACCCTGATGTACGAGCATAAACAAGTTGACCCAGACGATTTTTACAAAGAAGCTAGTTGCATAAAGAGCGATTTTGTCGAAAGTATTATGGATTTGGTTAAAGAGCATGAACAGCTGCTGGAGGAGAAATGAAACTATATAAACTACTGAAAGATTTACCAACGTTCAAATCTGGAGATTTATTCTATATATCTGAATATGGTGCTTTGGTCTATGATGATGGCGGTTTTGGTATTATGGCTTACGCCCAATCGACGCTTGAAAAGTTCCCAAATATCCTCACAGAGTGGTTCGAGGAAGTGGAAGAGCCGACAGACAGTATTCACTGGAAGCCTCAGCCTGAGGATGAATACTGGCATATCGATTATTGGGGAAGAGTTGATTGTACAAACTGGGGTAACACTACTATTGACGTCTGTAATTTTGACCGTGGAAATATTTATCACACTGAAGAAGAAGCCGAACAAGCCAAAGAACGCAAACTAGCTAAAGTCAGATTACAACGAACCTCAAACTTTAAGCCAGATTTCAAGAATGATAGAGGTGGCTATGTCGTTTTTTACAACCCAGAAGAAGATAAGCTCGAAACACATAATGTTTATTGTTATGACTACGGAGAAATTGTACGTTACGAGACCGTAGAAGAAGCTGAAAAATCCATCAAAGAAAATGAGCGAGATTGGAAGATTTATTTTGGAATAAAGGAGTGGGAATAATGCCTAATCTCGCAAATATAGATAATCCAACCGAGGATCAAGAGCAAGAAGCATTTGTACAGTGGTTGCGGCTAAAAGGCTATCCACACTTTCGCGTGCCGAATGAAACCTACACCCGAAGCTGGAGTCAGAAAGCGAAAAATAAGAAACTCGGCGTGAGTTCTGGGGTACCAGACTTATTTGTGGTAGTCCCAGCAGACTATAGCGACGCAACGATGGAGTTCATGCACTATGGAGACAATCCTGTTGTTAGTGGCGACGGTGTTTATGGTAAAAATCATCGTCTTGTCGCTGTCGAAATGAAACGCAGGAAAGGAGGTGTAACGTCGGCAAATCAAAAACAATGGATTAAAACGCTCAATGAGGCTGGTATTCAGACTGTTGTTTGTAAGGGTTGTGATGCGGCGATTGAGTTTATTGAGTCAATAACTTGAGAGGTTTATGACCGAAGTGGAACGCTTGACTGCTTGATAAAACAGTCAAAGCATTTTATAGCTAGGCG
>ERZ773037.429-NODE-429-length-22704-cov-12.934302_pt1 | contig 22704 bp, 10 predicted proteins | sample MGYA00511466_ERZ773037 | MGnify/ENA primary metagenome ERZ773037 (study PRJEB29015, sample SAMEA2738146) | human oral metagenome | biome: human oral; feature: human-associated habitat; material: saliva | place: China | collected 2202 ... | reverse complement strand
TTTTTAGAAAATACGTAAGTATTTTCTCGCCCGGCTTTCAAGGCCGCTCGAAAATACTTACGTATTTTCTTCCCCCACTTGCCCACCACCCCCAAGCCCCCTACCTCCCTCTCTCCCCCATGAAAAACATGTGTTTTTCCAGGAGACAAAAGGAGAATAAGACGCTTGAGAGCAGTGGACAAGTGGGGGAGAAAATACATAAATACTTTAATATTTTCGCCCAGCTCTAAGATAATAATGATTAACGTGGACAGTTATTCTTTGAGACAGGCTCCATCGTAGAATATGAATACCATATTCTATAACGATTATCTTAGAAGATTGTATCTTTTTGTTATGTAGCTTGTAAAAAGTTACAAAAGTATTATATGGGTAGAATAATAGTAGATACCCTACCCATATATGAGATATACAATTACTGAAATTGTTAGTATTGTAATAATTTACAACAAAACTTATTTAGCAGCTAGAGTTCTTAAATTAGATGATAGTTTATCTTGAGCAGACATACCACCACCGAATGCAGAAATCATACCACCAATCTTAGATAATAAGTTTTGGTTGTTTTGTCCTAGTAACCCTTGGACCGATTGTAAGATATTACCGATATCACCAGCTGGGTTTATTGCTGCTTGAGATCCTGCCGGAGCTGCTTGTGCATTACCTCCTGCAGTATTAGTAGCAATTTGTCCAAGCAATGAAATGATAGCTTGTAATAACTGCATGATTTGCTCTGGTGTTAAACTACCAGTAGCTGGTGCTTGTGTTACATTGATATTAGTATCACCACTACTAGTTTGAGCTTTACGTTGTTGAGCATAATCGTTCAAACCAACCAAAACACTATCCCAAATACCAGTGCCATATTTATTTTCACCGAATTTCTTAAGTGATACATTGTTGCTAGCAAATCCTGAGAATTTATATGTACCAGTCTTAGCATTATACTTAGTACCTTGTGGTACAACCGCAGACCCAAGCATTTGAGATAATTTCTTTCTACCATACTTAGACATACCTTGGATAGAATATGCACCAGGGTCCATGTGTTCACCAGGTTTTTCTGCACCTTCATTATTAGGTGGGTCAATTTCATAATGAAGATGAGCACCTTCGGAGTGACCAGTATTACCTACGGCACCAACATAATCACCTTGGTTAACTTGTTGACCAACTGCTAATGGTGTTGGTGAGTTCATATGTGCAAACATATGGAAATTACCATTTTTATCTTTTATTTGCACGTAGTTACCATAACCCCCACCCCAGTCATCATGGTTAACATCGTTAACTGTGCCAGAAACTGGTGTTGGGATTTTAGTACCCTCAGCAGCACCATAATCAATACCACCATGTGGTTGGCTAGGATCACTATTACGGTGTCCGAATGGTGAGGTAATTTCTGCTCCTTGCATATTCTTAAGAACGTAATCACCAGCACTATCAGCAGCTACACCACCACCAGCAACTCCGCCTAAAGAACCACCGGCTCCACCTGCTTTACCAGGCATACCACCAGTGGCTCCACCACCAGGAGAACCGAAGAATGCATTATAAGCTTGAGTAATCTTATCGCCAGCATCACCAAAGATAGCTTTCATTAATAGATTACTTTGTCCACCAGCAGCACCTGCTCCGCCAGCCATTCCAGCACCACCTTGGGAGAAACCTACGGCTCCACCACCAGGTCCTGGAGGAATTTCGGCTTGCCATTCACCAGTCAATTCTGTACCATTAACGAAGTGATCATATACTTGGTGTGCAAATGGAACACGTTCACCTAACTCATCATCGCCACCACGTTCAGATATCTTATAGAATATCATAGCAGCATTTTCTACAGAACCAGCATTGTTCATATCACCTAAGATGACTTTTTGATCAGTCATATTAGTACCAGTACTAATTTCATGCATACAGAATTCTGCTTGTTGTTCGATAGATGGTTCATTATCAGCTTTAGCTGTTAATTGTGGCCAACGATAGTCATCCCATTGACATAAACCATGATGATCACCATTATCCGCATCATGATGGAATCTAGATTCTTGCATCATAGAACCTAAGATAGCAGCAGCCGCAGTTTCATTACAACCACCATTGATTAATACAGTATGAGCACGTTCCATGTTCATTTGTACCGTATTACCGCCACGACCATATTTACCACGTCCAAGCTTACGTAACTTGGATTTAGCACGACCGTGTTTACTAATACCAATAGCAGTATCAGTATTATTCAATACACTACCGATAGGATATCTATAGTTATCACCAGGTTCTTCTGGGTCTTGGATAGTTACAGTTTTAGATCTAGCATCATAACCTGTAGCTGTTACATAGTGAGGGTTAGGTCCAAATGGATGATCTGATGATAATTTACCATTACGGCTCTTACCAGACAATACTACAGAACCACCACTCATTAAGCTATCAGCTACATGAGATTTAGACAAGTTGTCTGCATCCATGCCTTGGGATTTAGCATAGGATTTAAAGAACCCAGGTTTAGTACCATCATTAGTTTCTTTATAACCATTCTTAGCCGCATAGTTTACTGCAGATACAGGATCAGCACCACCCATACCGTGTTTTGCCGCTATAATAGCATTAACTCCAGCTATAGGACCACAACCAGAATCACCAATTGTTTGTCCAGTAGACTCAGTAGAGTTTTGATATGGTAAGTTAGCAAATAATGGATCGTTTTGTTTAAAGAAAGCACCACGTCCATATTTGCTTTGACCAGTTTTAGATGCTTGGTTACCACCTACACGGTCTGCTATACCTTGACCGATGGATTTTAAACCATTCTTAGCCCAAGTTAAGTTATTATCAATACCATTACCAACGTAGTCTACTTCGTTTTTAATTTTAGAACCGATAGTAGAACCGACATTCTTGATACCAGTCCATAAATCAGAACCAAATTGTGAAACAGCTCCAGGTATAGCACCTACATTGATACCTTTGGATTTTAACCATTGGTCTGCACTTTGTACTAAACCGCCTAAGAAACCAGTAACTTTACCGACAGTATCTTTTACTGTCATGCCGACAGCTTTCATACCATCAACTACTAATGCACCAGCTTTACCAAACATGGTTAAGATTGGTTGAGCTTTAGCCGATAACCATTCAACACCAGTCATAGCTTTACCGCCAATATATAATAGCTCATTACCTATAGCATTAGTCGCCGAAGATGCTACATCTTTAGCTTTATTCCATACATATTGAGCTTCATTGGATGCTTTACCAGCGAGATTAGCGGCTACACTTTTAACTGTTTCTTTAGCGCTATCGATTTTATCGCTAACCCAGTCTTTAACATCGTTAGCAGTTTCTTTAGCTTTATCCCAAAGTCCTTTAGCAAAGATATCATTATATTCTTTAGCTGTAGAGATTTTAGATGGAGCACCTTTAGGGTGAGTATCAGGATTATCATTGTACTCTTGAATACGACGTTTAATATCTTCACGGAATGGTGTCATATCATAGAATATACCAGCCAATACGTTAAAGATATCTTGTTCGTCAATCAAGTTAAGACAAATATTACTGATAGTACGAGAAGCACCAGCTATAACTTTAACACCAGTATCCACATTAGCATCATATGCGATATCGGCAATATTATACCAATCCCATACACCGCCAACAATACCAGAGATAACGTCATAAGCTACCCATACTGCACCAACACCAGCACCAACAGCTAATGCTTTAGAAGCTAACTTAGCAATACCAGCAGCGGCACGTTTAATCAAAGTACCAGCTACACGTTTACCAGCTTCACCTGCCATCTTAGCAATTCGACCAGCAACTTCTTTATTAGGCATTACACTACCAATCTTATTAAGCATGGAAGTTACACCATTAGAAACCCAGCTGAATATCTTACCAGCAATACCTTTAGTTGATTCGGCAGTTTTACTCATCTTATTTGCAATTTGAGTTAATTTGGATTCATTCTTAACAGCAGCTTTACCAGCATCAGTAACAGCTCCACCACCAGCTTCAGCTGCAGTAGAACCACCACCTGTAGCTTTATCCCATACAGCACCGACAGCTTTATCGGTGAGATACCATTGTCCGGCATCCATTGCCATATCAGTTACACCATAACCACCTTTATCGTCAGAATCGACGTTTTGAGTGGCTTGCTGTACTTCCTCACTGGAAGCATCGTAATTTGCTCCTACAGGAATATCACCGTTCCCAGTTGTATCATAACCGGCCATATTAGGATCCATAGTTTCTGGTTCAGCTGCACTTGCTGTCATAGAATCAAGAGCATAATCCAAACCAACAGTAGCAGCTATAGATGCAGCAAGTTTAGTTTTAGGTCCACCAAACTTACCAAAGAATCCACCTAGTTTACCTTTAAGACCACCAGGTTTCTTCCCTGGAACTTTCTTACCAGGTTTGCCATAACCACCACCAGGTGATATATCACCACTAAGACCCATATTCTTAGCCATTTGAGAATAGTTAGGTCCACCTTTACCGCCAGTAGCAGCCATAAGTTCCATAGCAGCAGCTGCACGATTCATAGCATTAGCTGCAATAGTCATCTCAGTTTCAGTCTTCTTAGAAGAACCTCTAAACCAAGTGAATAGACCTTTACCCATAGAGAATATAGTCTTACCTACATTAACTAGAGGCCATACTGCTTTAGCCATAAGACCACCAACAGCAACTGTACCAATTAGTTTAGATACTACACCAACTTTAGGGTCAGTGATAAAGTCAGCCATACTATGGAATAAGTTCTTAGTGATTTGAGGAATGACTTCAGTAACTACAGAAGATACAGAATCAGCAATAGGCTTAGCATTTTGTTTTACTGCATCAATAATTGCAGGCATAGCTTTAATTAATTGAGGAGCAAATAAACCAACAATACCAGCACCAGCGACACCTTTACCTAGGTTCATTAATAAACCACCCATAGATCCACCAAGACCTATAAGACCAGCTAATGCACCTTTAAGTTTACCAAAGATACCACCTTTGTCTTTATCTTTCTTCTTATCGTCATCTTTACCATTCTTCTTATCGATGCTATCTTCTAGTTTTTCAAAACGTTCATCTTCACGTTTCTCTTTAGCTTCAGCCTCTTTCTTAATATCACTATTAGATTCAGTATCAGCTAATTTAAAACCGCCATCAGTAGTTTTAACTACTTCACGTCCTTGAGCATCATAGTATTTATCACCAGATTTAGTATACCCTGTAGGCAATGATGCATCAGCAGAAGCAGCATCTCCTGGAGTTGCTGTACCATTCTTATTTATATTGTATTCCCTCATGATATCATCATTGATAGGCTTACCAGAATAAATAAGACTAGCGATATTTGCTAATTGTAGATTCATCTTATCCAAGTATTGGACAGATGTATCCATAGCTGTAACTATCTTTTCATTTACAACTTCAGTTTTAGAACCCAATGTTTCATCTACATCACGTTCACTAAGTTCATTATTGACTGTAGATAATATATCATTAGTTGTACTTCGAGAATTTAAAGCGCCTTCTTCAAGACCAAGAGATTTTTCTGTCTCTGCTTGAATCTTAGCACGTTCTTCTGCAGAAATCTTTTGCATATCAGTCATTGCAGTGACTTCATCATAAGTTTTTCTTGCTTCTCGTAATAAGAACTCTTCAGATTCTTTTGGTAAGTGATGGTCTAAGATAATTTTCTTAATCTTAATCCATGGTTCTCCCTTATCCAAAGCTACAGCAATTTCATCTGCACCTTTCTTAGTCCAACCATTTTCTAAGTCACGTTTATTACCATAGAATCTTTCTCTAGCAGCTTTAATAGTATCGACTTTATGATCATGAATTTGATCACCATCAAGCATAGCATATAAGGAGTTACGATAAGTATTTAACTGACCAGCATCCATACCAACTAACTTAGTATCCATAGTTTGGTATTTATATCCGTCTAACCCACGTTGTTTACCACGTTCTAGACGTTCTCTAGCAGACATACCTAAAGCTGCACCTAAGCCTTGCATTTGTTGACGGTCAATTAGTAAGTCACCAGCTTCACCTAGTTTACCAAAGCCTGCTGCAACTTTACCTTTAAGCCAGTTACCACCAGCTTTAATTGGTTTGAATATAGAACCTATCCAGCTACCAATTTTAGATTTTAATGGTTTTAAGAAGCTTTCTTCTAATTTATGCATGAATGGAATACCAACTGTCTTTTCGATAGCTTTTCTCCAAGCAGTTCCTATTACATCCATGATATTAGTTTTACGCCAAGCCATTTTAATCTCACCAGCTAAACCTTTGAATAGTGTAGCTGTTGGTTTAACGATAGATTTACCTATCCAACCTTCCTTGGTATCAGTAATGGATTTAGCAAATAACTTAATTGGTGCAGTAAGAGCAGTTTCTAGTTTACCAACTACACCACCACGACGTTTACCATCAAATCCACGTTTACCTAACATGAAGTTTTGGAATTTGTCAGATGTAAGTAATAAACTACCACCAGCACCAAATGCAATATTAGTTAAGAAACCACCTGTAGGGTCTAAAACTAACCCAGCTAAAGCACCAGGAAGCATAGTCTTATAAGATTTCTTTAAGAATGCTTGTTGTTTCTTAGATAGGATACCATTATTAGCACGACCAATAATATGGCCATCTTTATCTTTTAACTGTGTACCGAATAATTTATCAGATATAGATTGGTTATTCTTAGCAAAGCCTATAGCAGCACCAAGCATAGCACCACCAACAGGACCAAAGCCAGTTAATAAACCAGCTACAGAACCTACGGTACCCCATGCACCCATATCAGGAAGATATTTCTTCATTAAGGCTTGTGTCTTACGAGAGAATACACCGCCTTGACGAGTACCATCTTTACCTATTTGGCCAAATAGCCAACCTTTAACAGTTTCAGATTCTCTTAGGATATTACCTGCAGCACCAGCTAAACCACCAATAATAGTACCGACACCTGGAGCGAATAAAGTACCAATTAAAGCACCTGCACCACCACCAGCTAAACCTTTACCAGCAAGCTTAGCAGGATTCATGAATAAGTCACGGTCTTTTTCATTCCAGTTTTTAAATGCATCAGAACCTAGTGTTTCTTTGATCATATCACCGATACGACCAAACCCATCTTTCCATAATGCATTTAATTTACCACGAGCAAACTTACCAGCCTTACCAAAAGATGATGTACCATCAGCATGAGATAAAATCTCTTGACCATCAGCCCCAATAAATTTACGTTTTAATTTATCTTCCTCATAGCGATCTTTACTACGATCAGCTTTATCTCTATCAGGATTGAATGGATTTTGGTCAGCTGGAATGATAGCTTCACCAGGAGATACTGTAGTCAAAGAATAAGCTGGTACATTTAAAGTACCATTATAGTTTTGCTCTAGTTTAGCCTTTTCTTCTTTGTCTTCTTCATTTTCTTTTTCTTTGAAGAGACGTTTAGCTTTATTTATACGCTTTTTGATGCTATCTGCTTCATCTTTAGTTACAGCGTTATCAAGCATACTCTCTAGTTTATTCATGAATACGCTACGAGATTGCTTAGATTGAGAAGCAATCTTCATTTCAGTATCTTCTTTAAAGATATCTTTCTTTACAGATGCAAATTGCTCTTTAATAGAACCAATAAAACCATCTTTAGAATCTTTAAATGTATTAGTAAACTCTTCTTGGTCTTCTTCATCAACGAATCCACCAAAGAACTCTTTACCTTTTTTCCAAGCTTTCTTAGCTTTAGCTTTAATAGGGTTGAGAAGTTTCTTCTTTAAAGTATCAACTACACTATCAAATGTCTTATCTAATTGATAAGCCATACGATTAAAGAAACCAACTATAGGTTTACCTTCTTTATCTTTAAGACCTGTATCTTGTTTAAAGAAGAATTTATAGATATGCTTATCAACCATACCTACAGCACCAGCAACCACACTACGTGGAGATTTATATAGTGCTTTAAGTACATTTTTAAACTTATCAGCAGCCGATGCATCAGTATCACTAAATATCTCTTCTAAGATATTATTAGGATCTGGTTTTAACTCATCTGGATCTTCATACCCAACTTCATCTGCTGAATTAGCCCATTGATCAGCAGTACCAAGTATGGGACCTTCTCCGTCTTCTGAAGAGCTTTTAGATTTAGACTCTCCACTAACATGAGCTTTATTAGTATTAGAACCTCTCTTATATTTAGCTTTAGCAGGTTTCTTACGTTTACCAGCACCACCAAATGAAGCACCAGCTCTAATTGATCTAAGTTCTTCCCAGATATTCTTTAAGTAATAGATTGCTCCATTACCATCATCATCTGTTAATAAACTAACTCCAGAGAGATTGCCACCTTTACCTTGTTTACCAGCAAACTTTTGAGATCCATCAAATAACTTAAGCATAGTATCATGTGGTGTATTCTCGATAGAATGCATCATACTATTAAAGTTAGACATAGCGTCATGGATTTCTTTAGCAGCTAAAGACATATCCGCATTATCCCATGCTTTATTGGCAGCATCTTTATACTTACCGTCATAACCAGATAAAGTCTGATTCTTAAAGAAGTATTCTGATAATTCTTCCATGAACTCTTTCTTACTACCGATAGAGTCTATGTCTTTAGTTACACCACTATTAATGGCACCCTTTTCCATTTGCTTCTTAAATTCAGCCAAGCCAATTTGTTTAGCACTCTTTTCCATATTGTCTCGGCGTTCTTTAATTTTAGCCATGGTTGTCCACTTACCAGATTCATAGTCATACACTGGTGCTGAATTACCTGTAAGAGCTGCTTCGATTCTAGCTAAATGACCAGGGATTACATCAATGATAGCTTTCTTAGTAATACCATCGAATGGTACAGGTCCCTTCTCGAACTTATCTGTTTTAAGTTTAGTGGTCATCTCTTGTTTAGCACCAAAGATACGACCTATAATACCAGCTATACCATCACGCTCTTGTCCAGCCTTATGAAGCTCTGCAAGCATATGTGCAAATGTACCAGATAAGGTCTTATCTAGTTTCTTCATTTGAGCACGAACGTTCTTCCCAATGATACCTTGACCAATAGCAATAGGAATGATAGATAATGGATTTGCTACCATCATCTTTAATTGGTCTGGATCCATTCCAGCTAATATACCAAGTTCAGATGATTCTAATTCATCAGTAGCATTCTTCTTAATATTGCTAAAATAACTAGCTAAATTTATTCCACCATTTGGTCCAACCAAATTAGTGATATCAAATTTTTCTTTAGTTCTCTTAGCTGCTTCTTCTTTAGATTTTTGTCTATCTTGGAAATCATGACGTTGCATATCTAGCATTTCTTTTAAGATAGCATTGTTTTCACGATTAAGCTGAGAAGATTCTTCAAAGTACTTACGAGAATTCTCTAAATGAGCTTGTAAGTTATTTTGGTTAAATGACATGATATTGCTTAGAGTGCCATGCATACCTAAGATATTATTATTTAACCCAGAGAATAGTTTCTCTTGTTGAGCAAACATCAGTGCTGTACTTTGACGTACAGTACCAGCTACATGCTCAGCACTTTTTACAGTAGCACCAGCAATAGCATTTGTACTAGCGGCAGTACTAGCTTCTATAGTTTGTATAGTGGCTTCTGTATCATGATCAAGACTAGGCTTATTATCAGATTCCATAGAGAAATCTTCATCGAAATCCATATCGAAATCATCCATACCCATTGACTTCATCATTAAGTCATCACCACGTTGCTGGTTATAGAAATTACCGGTTTTTAAATCCTCTAAAGCAGATTTAAAAGCATAATCCCCTGCTTGGTACAGACCTGTATTAGAGATCATTTGACCAGCACGTTTAACTGTACTTTTATAATCTTTTACACCATGGTATACTTGTTTCATAGTATCAGCATTAGTAGACATAAACTCTGTAGCCGAAGGCATTTCAGCTTTAATAGTATCTTCTACTGTAGCAAATACTAAAGACTTACCAAGGTTCTTTAGATAATTAGTAATTTTAACTTTTGCCAAGTGTAATTCCTCCTTTCTTGGATTAATGGTGTGTTCTTGACATACAGCAAATACCCCATATAGGACAGTGCCTATATGGGGATATTTGTGTTTGGAGTCAGTTAAGTTAGAAAATTGGAGTTAAATGTAATAACTATAAGAGGAATCCTGCCTAGATAGTAAGGTTGGCTAGAGGTATGAAAGCACCTTACTAACTAGGAAGAAATTCAATGTGAGTATAATTATAATTGCTCGTATTCTTGGCGATGGCATTATACTTCTACTCACTATTTTGTTATAGCTGTATTATTTTTTAACCCAAGCTGGACAAGGGTTTTGAACTTTAATACTTTCATAGCCAGGTACTTTAACTTCTGTTTTAACGTAGATAGCTTTACCATCTTTGTCGATACCCTCTTGTTTAGGGAAAGAACGAGTAGAAGCTTGTACATCTTTGAAAGATAAAGTAATATTGGATTTTTCACGACCACCTAGTTTGAAAGTACGGCCAGTATTACGCATATATTCAAATGGGAATGTTTTAACGATGTTTAACATACGTTCAGCATCAGCTTTCTTAGCTTCATAACCAGCAGCTAATACAGTAGCTTCTTCTTTAGAGATTTTAGTTGTAGAAGAGATAGCATTAGCTAAGATATTACGGTAGTCATCAGCGATACATACTTCACCAACTTTACCAGTGGAATCATATACACCAACTTTGAAATTAGTGTCATTAAGCATAGCAGCCATTACACGTGCTTCATCTTTATTAGAAGCAGATGCATGTTTCAATTCAGCTTTGATTTGTCCCATTAATTCTTTTACAGTACTCATGTTTTGTTTCCTCCATAAAGAAAATTAGTTTTATATTATAAGTCTTATTATAGACGTATAAACATTGATCTTACTTTTCGTTTCCCTTTAGATTTGAGAAACTCATTTAACTCAATAGGTGTGCTTTGATTTAAGAAATCAATAAAGCTCATATTTCCATTTTCTAACATATCTTTTTTGCTCTTATCAGTCATAACTGTACCTCACTTAGGCTATATAAGATTAATAACTTGTTTATCTAGTAATAATTTATTAAAAGCAGAAAGAACCCCTATAGGACTCATAATCCTATAGGGGATCTTTATTTTTGAGATCAAGTATACTACAAGGTTGAGTATTATAACCCTGCACATTTTTATTGTGGTGACTAGCTGTAAATATTGTATTACGGGTTAGTATATTTTGAAATTGAAGTTATCACCGCAATAAATAAAGAAAATGAGTAACGTCGTATAAGATACCTATAATTGTTTAATACTAACTATTTATCCCCTTACTTGACTTGGAATATGATTTATATTAATAGCTAATGAGATCACAAGAAAGTTATATAATATAGCTTAGTTAAAAACTAAGTAATGAAACTATAATATTTCAAGTTTGGTTATGTCATAACATTTTTTCAGTTCGGATTTCTATTGGGAAATAGATAAATAAAAATGATCTTATTATACTTATAATATAAACTTCCATTCTAAGCTTAACTTTACTCCATGGATTTTGTATAGTATTAAATAATATAACCAGCTTATATTATTTACTCTATATAAGTGTTAGATTATTTTGGAGTAAGCTATATAGTATAGCCTTAACAAGCTATTAAACGAATACTATACTCAGAATTAACAAAATTGGAGGTTAATAGAATGGCTATCTTAGTAGACCGTATACAACCTTTACGATTGATAAACTCTAAGTTTTATACTCCTATCAATAAGAAGAATAAACGTTTTGGTAGTTGTATATTTCTTATGGCTAAATCATTTGATGGTGTAAAAGATATAATGGATTCACCATTAGTAGAGAACTTAGCTATGTTTAGTTCATACTATGTGGAACCAAACTATAGCTATTACGTTACACCATTAAGACAAGTACAAAGCGAATCTGGTGAACTATTAGATTATCAACCAGACTTAGACCTTGTGCTTGAGGGTGACCATATAGTTACAGATGACTATATCCAAACTTGTGATCATTTAATCTTGTTTGGTGAATCTGTCGAAGGTCCTATGACTAATAAACGTCTATCTAAAATGCTATATAGAGAGCGTTTTAGAAATAGAAAAGAAATCATGGCTTATTACGATACTATTAGAGAGAAATTCCCTAATATCGTATTCACCAAATTATCTATAGATAAGTATATGAATAGAAACTTATTCTATGACTTGACTTATTATACTGATGCATTCTTTACTAATAAGTATAATAAGAAATTCCCTAAAGACTATGGGACTGATATCTTATTTACATTAATGGCTAGATTCGTTAATGATAAGCGTCTTAGTTCTTACACAAAGAAAACTGTTATAGTTCCAGTACACGATTGGGCTAAAGATGTAGACTTATCCAATATATTCAATATCAGTAAAGATATCAATATCTTTTCTATTATTGCTAGATTATATACTACTAGCTCTTATGAACTAGAATACTTCAAAGGGGTTGATTTTATCTTCCTAGGTAAAACAGGCTGGTTCAAAGTTAACTTTGATGATTTCGATAACTATGCTATCTCTAAGTTTAAACAAAATATCCGTAAACTTATTATGAGAGAACCAGTAGAAGATACTGAACGTGAAAACAAAGAAGAAATCAAAATCAAAGTTGCTGATGCTATTGAAAAGCAATCTGGTATTCAAATCAATAACGTAGATGGTTCTAAGACTAATATAGTTAAAGACGTTAGAAAAGCTGATGTACTTGATATAGATAAACCTAAAGAACCAGAAACTAAACCATTAGACCCTCAGTCTTCTAAAGAAGAAGAGAAAGCCCAAGAAGATGTATCTAACCAGCTTAATGATATAGTAAATGCTTCTTCAGATGAAGCAGAAGCTATTAAGAAAGCTGAAGAAGAAGTTAATCTTAAAGTGGCTTTACTTAAAGCACAAGAGACTAGACATACAACTATAGATATTTCACAAGCTAGACGTAAACGTATGAGCCTATTGAATGATAAGTTCTTAAAATCTAGTTTAAATAATAAACCAATCTCTCAATTACTCGAAGATGAGGCAGACCAACCACTAAGACCTATGGATATCCCTGAAGTCCAATCTATTGATGAACAATGGGATGGTTTAAAGAAAGTTAACTTCGATAAGCAATATGATTTAGATGCTGATATAGTTAGAGCTATATATGCATTTACTGAAAATAAGACAATCCCTATGTCTATTATTAAGATAGATAAAGATGATACATCTACATCTGAAGATTCAGTATGGACATATAGAGTTCAGCTTGAAGATGCTAATGGTACTAGACATAATCTTACATTCGATGTACCTAAGTTAATTGATAATCGTTTTATGCGATTACGTGGTAATGATAAGACTATATCTGGCCAATTGATTAATCTTCCTATTATTAAGACAGGTCCAACTACATCACAGTTGGTTACTAACTATAATAAGATTATGATTAATAAGTATGGTCAACAAGGTAAGTCTACAAACACTACCGCTGCTATTATTAGATCATTATATAAGATCTTGGAAAATAAGTACAAGGGTTGTACCACTATTAAGAAAATAGCTATAGGCTCTAACTTAAAGATTACTGCTAAATACATTCTTCCTATGGAATACATTGATATTTCATCACAGTTCTCTTATATTGAGTTTAAAGACGGCACAAAGATCTTATTTAACCAGGATGAATTACGTAATGCACCTGAATTTAAAGACCCAGGTGAAAATATGTTAGCTTATGGTATTAATACTAAAGATAAGACTACTTTAGCTGCTGAAGATGATGATGTAGTTAGAATGATTAATGGTAAATTAATGACTGATGCTGCTTTCCAAGAGCAATTCAAGAAGTATTATAAGCAAGGTAAAACTGTAGCGCATGCTAGAGCCTCTATCAACCAAATGAATATTCCAGTTATCTGTGTAATGGCATATTCTGTAGGGTTATCTGAAGCATTAAATAGAGCTAAAGTACAATGGAATGTATATGAAAAGAGACCAACTGGTACAAAGAACTATATTAAGTTTAAAGATGGTTTCTTAGAGTATGATGATTCTCCAGAGACATCATTATTGGTATCTGGGTTATTTGAAATCAATACAGAAGACTATACTATAGCCGAAACTAATGGTGTAGCTATGTGGTTAGATGTATTAGACCAATATGGTGGTAGAATTAAAGCAAATGGTTTGGACGCATTCTATAACTTAATGATGGACCCTATTACTGTTGAAGTATGTAAGAAGTATAATCTTCCGACTGATTATATTACAGCATTAGGCTATGCTAGTAGTCTATTAGCTGATAATCAGTATAATAAGCATACCGATATTACTGGTAATCGTTTCCGTACTAATGAACGTTTAGCTCACTTTGTTTATAAGTCTTTGGCTACAGCATATCAATTATTCTTAGCTGAATATAAGAATGGTAGAACTGATAGCAAGATGTTTATGAAACGTTCTGCTGTTATAGACTTGACTTTAGCAGACTCTACTGCATCTGACTTAAGTATCTTAACACCATTACTTGAAATGGAAACTGCTAACACAGTTACATTCAAAGGATTATCTGGGTTGAACTCTGATAGATCCTATAACCTAGAAAAACGTACATATGATAAATCTATGGTTAATAAACTAGCTATGTCCACAGGCTTTGCTGGTAACGTTGGTATTAATAGACAGACTACGATTAATATGGCTATTAATGATACTCGTGGTTATATCTATAATAATAAAAACGAAGAAGGCAAGATGAATGACGTTAATACGTTATCTATTACCGAAGCATTAACTCCATTTGGTTCTACACATGATGATCCATTCCGTACAGCTATGACATTCATCCAAACGTCTAAGCATGGTATGAGAACTAGACGTAGTGACCCATTATTGGTAACTAATGGTGCAGACCAAGCACTACCATATATGACATCTGATACATTTGCTTTTAAAGCTAAGTATAAAGGTGTAATTACAGAGTTAACTGATGACTATATGATTATTAGATATCCAGAACAGGATATGGTTGAACATGTCGACTTACGTAATCGTATAGAAAAGAACTCTGATGGTGGTTTCTTCGTTAATCTTAAATTAGATACTGATCTTAAAGTCGGTTCTAAAGTTAAACCTGGTGATATTGTAGCATATGATAAATCTAGTTATTCTGATAACGTTGGTACCGGTAATCTATCATACAATATCGGTACATTAGCTAAGATTGCTATTATGAATACTGATGAAGGATTTGAAGATAGTGCTATCATATCTGATAGATTATCTGGTGATATGTCTTCTGATGTAGTATTACAAATAGACGTAAGACTTAATAAAGAAGATATAGTAGACTTCATTGCTAAAGTAGGTACACCTGTACAAGAGGGTGACACTTTATTCACTTATCAAATAGCTTCAGAAGATGAAACATCTAATGATATTTTAGCTAAGCTTAAACTAGATGGTGATGAAGCTGGAGACTTAGGTAAAATTAAAGTTAAATCTAAAGTAACTGGTGTATTACAAGGTATCAAGATTTATCGTACTAATGAATTAGAAGAATTATCTCCTACATTACGTAAGACTGTAGAAGACTATGAATCTAGCATCAATAAAACTAAGAAACGTCTTGAAAAATTGAATATATCTACAAAAGAATATGATTCTACTGGTAAATTACCTGCAACTGGTAAACTAAAACATGCTGAAGATAAAGTTCTTATCGAATTCTATGTGAAGTATGATGATACTATGGGTGTAGGTGATAAACTAGTATACTACTCTGCATTAAAAGGTGTAGTAAAATCTATCTTCCCTAAAGGTAAAGAACCTGTAAGTGAATATCGTAGAGATGAAAAAGTACATACATTACTAGCGACACATTCCATTAATGGTCGTATGGTAGGCTCAGTACTTATTATGGCTGCTATGAATAAAGTTCTTATCGAACTTAGTAGACATGTAAAAGATATTATGGGTATTCCTTGGGATCCAGAATTGTAGTATTATAGTCCCACTAGGTCTGTAAATTGGCCTAGTGGAACATCTTATTAAATTTTTATTTTTCTTTTCTAAGGAGGTAAATAATATGCCTGACATTGAAAATAAGACAACCTCAGAAAACAAGGTTGAATATAAAGTTTATGTCAATACAAGTAAGAAACCTTTATATGTGCGTGAAACACCTGATGACCGTGGTCTTATGCGTGCATTTGTACGTCCAGGTGAAGTAGTACATATTTATGACTTCGCTCCTGGTATTATTTATGCAGTACCACCAGAAATCTCTAAAGAACGTGAGAATGTATGGGGTAGAGTTAGTGAACCTGGTAGACCAGAACGTTGGGTACGTATCTCCTCTACATATGGTACATTTGACTATTTAGAAGAAGACACTTCTAATATTGCACAATTCCCACCAGTAGACTCTCGTACTTTAAAATACAATGATATCGTTGGTATTAAACCAGGTTCTGTAAATGCATATGGTCAAAAGATTGCTAAAGAACTTTGCCTACCAAACTGCTATCATGTAGTTTATATGCTAGATTCTTCTCGTCGTTTGACTTTGCTAGGTCATCGTGTTAAAAATGGTATTAACCAATGGATTCCAACTAAAACATTGGTTATGGTTAAACAATATGACCCATATGCTCGTTACAATAATGAAAATGCTGATGGTATGTATGCTAAAGCACGTGCTAAAGCCGAAGAGGATCCATTCCGGGGAAAATAAACGGGGAAGCTGCACTGCCCCATGGTATTTACTTCAAAGTGGCATCCACTGCTACAGATATGGCAGATAGAGCATTAAATAATTTACGTAATGAAGGTTTAGATGGTATCGGTGGAGACGCTGATAAACTTAAGAAGACAATGTCCACTGTACTCAATTCTAGTAGTACAGAAAAACTTGCATTAGGTAAACCTTTTAACCAAACAGATTTGGCTAACTATCAAATGTTTACCGAGGCGGCTGAACGTCTTGGTACTGATAAGATGTCTGATGGCGAAATACAATACTATCGTATGGCTAAAGAGATATCCAATTATAGTAATATGAGCCCTCAAGAGCAAGCTACTATTCGTCAAAGAGCTGCAGAAGTATCAGCAGACTATTGGGGTACTGGTAGTGCTGAAAATCAAAAGATGATTAAAGGTAATATTGTAACCGAATTGGGTGTTGCTGGTACAGCTGTAGACTATAGTAACGGTAGTGCTACTAAAGGTGCTAATAAAAGCCCAGTTAAAGCTGTAGCTGGTCAAGGTAATGCTGGTATGACATTAGAGCAGGGTTATAAAGCTGGTAGAGATGCCATTATAAAGAACTCTGGTAAAGATGTAGCTGCTGGTCAAAAACGTGAATATGAAGATTCATTAGCATCTACTGCTGATATGGCAGCTGCATCAAACTTTAATGCTTATAATATCAATATCAATGAATTTGAAACGTCTCAGTTATATCGTGTATTTGGTATGCCTTACCAATGGATGGATATAGCAGATAGACGTATTCCTGGTACTGATATAGGTAGAACTTTTGGTGCTAAAATAGCATCTAAGATACCATTATTAATTATGACACCAGGGTTACCAGAATTCTTAGCAGGATATTCTAGTAAAGAAAAGAATGCTTTGATTCAAAAGCTATCTGGTGGTGCTGAGGGTATATCCTTACAGTCATTAGCTGATGGTATAGTTGGTAAAGGTAAAGAAACTAAGTATTACCAATTACGTTTTGCTAAGAAAGAGTATTTTACTTATGTAAATGCTATGACTAATGCATTAGCAGCTTACCTAGGTATATCTGATGAAGATTCACCTTATGGTGGTAAGATTGGTAACTTTGATTGGTCTACTTTAACGTCTACATCTTCATTGTCTAAACAACTATCTTATTATGGTGCTGTAGCATTCTATCTAAATTCAGAAACATCTATTTCTGAATCTTTTAGTAATGATACAACTCAATCACAACTAGCATCTAAAGTTAATGAGATGTCTGGTATGGTTAGAGAACTACAATTCATTACTGGTTTAACTAATATCTCATTCTATGATAATGCTAATACTAGTAGTGGTAATGTAATCAACAATACTGCATCAGATAGTAAAAATGCTGGCGATAGCATGTTTGGTAGCTTTGGTACTTTCATTGATAACTTAAAGACTGGTGCTAAAACAGTATTCGCTGGTGGTAAGCTAGTATTCCCAGAAATATGGTCAGACTCCAGCCATAGTGTAAGTTACACAGTTAATCTCAAATTGACTACGCCTGACTTTGATAAATATAGCTGGTTCCTAAATATAGGTGCACCACTAGTTCATCTAATATGTATGGCTGCTCCAAGACAAATGGGTGCTAATGGTTATGCATCCCCATTCTTAGTCAGAGCATTCTATAAAGGGTTCTTTAGTATAGATAGTGGTATGATTGGTTCGCTATCTATTACTAAGGGTACTGATGGTGGATGGACTATTGATGGTTTACCAACAGTAGTCGAAGTATCTATGGATATCAAAGATTTATATCATAGTATGAATATCATTGCCCCTGATGTAATAGGTGACCTATCAGGTAATCTATCTATGGAAAGTTCATTAAAGAATGTAAATGCTTTAACTTACCTAGCTAATATGGCTGGTGTAAATATTAACCAAACAGACATTGGTCGTGCATTTAGATTATCATACTGGTCCATCAAAGGACAAGCTACACAGCTATTATCTAATGGCCCAATGCAAGCATTAACTCAATCTGTAATGAATAGAATAATGCATATGTATAATTAGTTTAATATAAGAACAAAAACATCCCGATAAGACCATAAGTGTCTTATCGGGGTTTTTATTCACAGAAAGGAGGACACTTATAGCATGAAACGTAAAACAAGACACGAGAAACTCTTACAATATGAAGAGAAATATGGAGAAATACCTAGTGACCATTATGATAGATTACAATATATCTCTAATGAACTAGGTATTAGTAATAAACAACAAGCTGAGATTATGGAAGCATACCATAATGCTATAGATAATACACAATATAACCATATTAGAGTTATATTATATGAAGAACCTGAGGGTGCACCAAGACCTAGGTTCCAATTAGTTAATAGATATAACTTAGCAAATGCCGCTTTAAGTAATGGCTCATTTGTTAAAGTATATTCACCAACTGGGTTAGAAGATAATAGTAGCATGCGTCGTATGATTGACTCTGGTGAACTAAATCAAATACAGCAAATGCTTTATACGCCAACTATAGTTGAGTTTAATGCTTATCTTAAAACACCACAGTATTTTAATAAGAAAGAAACTGCATTAGCCGAAGTTGGTTTAATAAGACCTTTATCTAAACCAGACTGGGATAACATTGGAAAGAAGTATTCCGATATGTTTAATTCTAATATCTGGTTAGATGATACTCTAGTTATAGATGGTTCTGTACGAAGATTCTATTCAGTAAAACCTAGGGTTGAAATAGATATATACTTTATGGATAAAGTATATACTAAGAAACAAGCTAAAGGCATATCTAAGTCTTTAGAGAATCAAGGTATAACTAAAGAGATAGATTATATTATTAAATAGGGAGGAGACTATGACATTGAAACAGATTATAAACACCTGGGCTAAAAGATTATGGCAAAAGCTTAGAGGTAAAAAAGAAGAACCTAAATATGATTTATATCAAATACCAAATGGTCCAGGATTCTTTGTACCTAAAGGGACTACACCACCACAGTTTGGTAAAAATATTTCTATTCAGCTTCCTGATAGTAGAAAACCTATTAGACCACCAGCTCCACCTAAAGAAAAAGTTAAAGCTGATACTGATGGTGATAAAGTAGACTCTATGATATATGGAGTAGAAGCAATGCGTCGTTTAGACTTAGATGAGGATGATCTAAAGCTAACTAAGGAAGAAATCAAAGAAGTAGATGCTAAGATTGATAGATGGCACGGATACAATAAATCTGCTAATGACACATTGAAAGATATGGCCGAGAAGTTTAAGGCTATTCAAAAGAATCCTAAATATCATGAAGATATCTCTCCATTGCTTAGTGGTGCAGCTGTATCTAATAAAGAAGTAATTGATGGTATAACTAACGCTATACGTGAAGTTACAAAGCCAAATAAGGATACTAAGAAACCTGTACAAAAGAAACGTCGTAAACGTACTAATTCTAAAAAGAAATCTGGTGAAAAGAAATGAGTTTTGGTAGCGGTCAATCAGAAGAAAACAAACTAAAGGGTGATACCCAACCCCCTTATGAACAGTTTGAGAAATGTGAAAGAAAAACTTGTGTATACTTAAATAATAATGGTAGATGTATCTGGGAAACATGTAAGTTTGATAATGAAGACCCTGGTTATGTACAATACTGGGACTTCGAATGTCAAGCATGTCATAAGATAGACCAACGTGATGTACGTGATATGAAGCTAATGTTTTGTGACAGTTGTCTAGAACGATTAGCTAAAGCTGAACGCTTACCATTCACCTGTATCATCTGTGGCAAATCACAATCTTCTCCACCTAAGGGATTCTCTACCCCTATCTGTAATACATGTTTACGTAAACTAAGAAACTCTGTGCATTGTAAGTATTGTGGAAATGCCTAATTAGTTATATATTATAACTATAGGAGGTAATAAAACAATGCAAGAATTACAATCAAGATATAAAGCTAGTGTAGAAGGGATCATTATATCTAATATGATTCCTTACCGTGTATTAAATGATTTAACTATTAGAGAGTTTGCTAATAGCGATGCTACAGGTTTGAATATCTATATTGACTTGTATCATATCTTTAGAGACTTCTATAAGAACAATATGCTTCTTATAGCTAAGCATGATTTAGTGGCATATATAACTAACTTAGTTGGTCACTATAGAGACTTCTATAGAAGATACTTTGGTGTACATACAAAGTTCTTCTTAATTTATACTACAGGATATTTCCCTACAGCGGTAGATGAGTTACCAACTTATAATCAGAATTCATTAAATGATTATGAGATGTCTATAGGTATCAAGGAATATCTTGAGCATAATATGTACGTATTGAATATACTTTGTAAGTATCTTCCTGATATATACTTTATTGAGGCTCCAGTAGACCCATCAGTATCAATCTATTCTATTATGACTGATGAGTTTGCTAGTGGTAACTATAATCCAAATATCATTCTAAGTAGATCAGTAATGAATCATCAATTGATTCCTATATCTATGACACAGACTATACAGATTAAGCATTTGTATAGATATGGGGAATTAGAATGTAAAGCTATCAATATTGATAACTGTATCTTAGAATATATTGATAGTCTTAAACGTAATATATCTGAACCAGATCTTATTGATACTATCCCTAGAGATGCTTTAAGTTTAATTATGGCTCTACTAGGTGTAAGACAACGTAGTGTAAGTGGTACAGGTATACGTACTGATAAGATTATTAAAACAGTACCACAGTTCTTAGCACATAAACGTACAAACTATATCAGTAGCTTTGCTGATATAACTGAGTTATGTCAGTTATTGAATAAGAACTTAGACCCTAATAAAGTATTTAGTAACTTTAAAGCAGTTGATGTACTACATCAATACAATAAGTATATATTAGCTGGTAAACCAGTTGAGGATATCAGATGGAATGTAAATCTAATAGATCCTGATATGGTAAAGAGTCTTAATAATAAATACTTCTCTAACCACCCATTAGATCTAACTAGACTATAGTCCTCAACATTCTAGTACAAGGGCCACTATCGGTCCTTGTACTTTATTTTTTTTCTTGAGGTGATACATATGCAGCTCACTTATGAATATATGGCTAGGATAGATTTCAACCATCGTGGTGGTAATGAATCGAAATCATATCCTATAGAGCAAGAGAATATAAAACAGATTATCATCAATAAAGAATATGATGATCTTAATATGCCGATTATAACGGTGACTATGAGTGTCGATACGAATATAGTTGACTTAATGATTAAAGATAATAAAGAATCAACTATGATATTGACTATTAATAAGAAGAATACTAATACACAGTCGACTACAAATATAGTAGAGGCTTATATAAAAGAAGAATGTACATATCTCATTGAGGGTGATGTAAACCCTAATAAAGAATGGGATAATAAAGCCCCAACTAAAGAAGAAGCTGAGAATAAAGATAAGTTTAGACTTATTCGTGTTGGTCTATTATCTAAGAGATTAGCTGATGCATTACAAAAACCAGCTAACCTAACTGTATACAATTCTAATATGCAAGATATAGTTATGCAGTTATTAAATAATGGTATCCCGTTACTAATGGAACCATTTGACTATAAAGACCCTATACCTCAGTTGATATTATCTCCTAAAGAATCTCTATCTAAGTCTTTAGACTACTTAAACAGTGTGAAAGTATTCTATGAAACTGGTTATAGATTCTTTATGGACTTTGATAATACATACCTAGTATCTAAAGCTGGTAAATCCGTATTACGTAAGAATGATAGATATCCAACCATTAAGATTGATGTAAAACCTTTGATGGGTGAAGACGGTATGGTTCGTGGTATAGAAACAAACGATACAGATAAAGTGTATGATATGATTG
>ERZ773037.428-NODE-428-length-22807-cov-5.613309_pt1 | contig 22807 bp, 20 predicted proteins | sample MGYA00511466_ERZ773037 | MGnify/ENA primary metagenome ERZ773037 (study PRJEB29015, sample SAMEA2738146) | human oral metagenome | biome: human oral; feature: human-associated habitat; material: saliva | place: China | collected 2202 ... | reverse complement strand
GCCAGGCTGCCGCTGCGGAAGCAGCACGTCAAGCCGCTGCTGCCGAGGCCGCTCGCCAAGCACAGTCGCAGCGCCAGCAAAGCTCTTATGTTGCTCCCGCTCCCGCAGCGCCGAGTTACAGTGAACCCTCGTACTCCGGCGGTGGCGGCGGAAACTCGGATGCCGCGGCGGGCGCAATCGCGTGGGCAAAGTCCAAGCTCGGTGCACCCTACGTGTGGGCGGGCGAAGGCCCGGGCTATGACTGCTCCGGTTTGGTCACCATGGCCTACCGGTCACAGGGCATCTATCTGACCCACTGGTCGCAGGCGCAGTACTCTGAGGGAACGCGCGTGCCCGTCAGCCAGGCGCAGCCCGGTGACTTGATCTTCTGGAACTGGGACGGCGGCAATATCGACCACGTCGCGATCTATCTGGGCAACAACCAGATCATCGAGGCACCGACCTTCGGTGTTCCGGTTCGAATCACCTCGATCTACGGTTGGAGCTCAGTGCTTCCATACGCGGTTCGCGTCGCGTGATGGTGTGAGTTGCTGGGTTCGTCCCAGCAAAAGAGCTCGGCCCAGCAAAAGACACACGAAGTTGGGAAAAGTCATGCGTTATAGCCTGTGACATTTGCTGACTTCGTGTGGAGGTTGCTAGACGGGTGGCGGGGCAGCAGGGCTCTTGTGTGGAGGTTGCCGCAGCAGATCCGTTTGTGAACTGTCTCAAGTTCGCAAGAAACAGAAATAACTTGCTCTGATCATTCGTTCCTAATGGTGACACCGCAAAATGGCAGTCACGCGCCGCCCTTGTTTCGTTGCGAAGAGAGACCCATGATCACCTTCGACACTGTTTCAAAGACATATCCTCCGGATACGCGAGCAGTTGAAGACTTTTCTTTAACGATTGCCCCGCACACAACAACAGTGTTCCTAGGGACTTCAGGATGCGGCAAGACCACGCTCATGCGGATGGTCAACCGTATGGTCACGCCAACATCCGGCACAGTCACCGTCCGAGGGCAAAACGTCGCCAACGAAGATCCTGTCGCTCTTCGCCGCTCCATCGGCTACGTCCTTCAAGACGGGGGCCTCTTCCCGCATCGAACAATCGTTGACAACATTGCGACCGTTCCAGTTCTCGAAGGCGCCTCAAAGGCAAGCGCGCGAGCCGACGCGCTCAAGCTCATGGAGCTCGTCGGCCTCGACCCCTCAATGGCAAAGCGCTATCCCGCGCAGCTTTCTGGCGGCCAGCGCCAACGCGTCGGCGTCGCACGAGCGCTGGCAAACCGTGCCGATATCCTCCTGATGGATGAACCCTTCGGAGCCCTCGACCCTCTGGTCCGCGCTGATCTCCAGCGCCAACTCCGTCGCATTCAGAAGTCCTTGGGCACTACGATCCTCTTCGTCACCCACGACATTGACGAGGCCATTGTGCTGGGTGATCGCATTGTCCTCCTTCGCGAGGGGGCTCAGATTGCCCAAGAAGGTACTCCGCGCGATCTTCTCCTGAACCCAGCCAATGACTTTGTTCGCGAGTTCCTTGGAACCTCCGCAATCAGCGAGCGTGAACGAATTTTGGAGGGCGCAACCGGCGCAGACCAGGCGAACAAACCCGGCACGGCCTCGGCAAACGACGCACAGGGGGAGTGCGCGTGAACTGGCTCTCCGGTTCCTGGGCACTCATCGGTGAGCTCACCCTCACCCATCTCACCATCGCAGTGCCCGCGATTATTGCTTCGGTGCTGATTGCAGTTCCCATTGGAGCGTGGGCGCAGCGTTCAAAAGGCGTCGGGGGCGTAGTTCTCTCTTTCCTGACAGTTCTCTACGCGGTGCCTTCGTTGCCACTCCTGATTGTCATTCCTGTTCTGTCAGGGATTGCTCTTCGCTCGCGGGTCAACATGGTTGTTGTGCTAACGATTTACGGAATCGCCGTGCTGATCCGTCAGTGCGCCGAGGCCTTCGCCGCTGTTCCTGTCGACGTCCTCGAGTCCGCCGATGCGCTGGGAATGTCGCGTCTCCGCCGATTCTGCACGGTTGAGCTTCCTTTGGCTGTTCCCGTGATCGTTTCTGGGACACGAGTGGTCATTACCTCGACGGTTTCTTTGGTAACGATTGGTGCGTTCATTGGTGTGCGCTCGCTGGGAACTCTGTTTACCGATGGCTTCCAGCGCGGTCTGACCGTTGAAGTCTTGGCCGGGCTGGTGATGACGATTGCCTTGGCTCTGCTTTTGGACGCGCTTGCAGTGGGCGTAGGTGCGCTAATGACACCGTGGAGGCAAAGGAAATGAACCTCCTATTTGAAGCCTTTCAATGGCTGGCGGATGGACACAATTGGCTAGGGCCATCCGGGATTCTCGAACGAGTGGGGCAGCACATCGTCTTCGTTGCAGCTGTTGTTTCTATTTCGACACTCATCGCATTGCCAATCGGACTGTATATCGGGCACACCGGACGTTGGAAGAACCTCGTCATGATCGGGACCGGTGCCGCGCGTGCGGTGCCTACTCTTGGCCTTCTCACCCTGGTTGGCTTGTGGCTTGGAATCGGTTGGCAAGCCCCATTGATTGCTCTGGTTGCACTTGCAATCCCGCCGATTATCGCAGGTGCATATTCCGGTGTGATCTCTTCTCAAGGATCATCCGATGCAGCGCGAGCGATTGGTCTGACTGAAGGTCAGATCCTCACGCAGCTAGAGATCCCAGCGGGCGCACCACTGATTCTTGCGGGTGTGCGCTCAGCGGTACTCCAGGTGATCGCAACGGCCACACTGGCTGCATACACGGCGGATCTTGGCTTGGGACGTTTCCTCTACACGGGGCTGAAGACGCGCGATTATGGACAGATGATTGGAGGCGCGATCGTTGTTGTTGCGCTGGCGCTCATCACCGACGCCATACTTTCAGGGCTCATGCGTCTCCTGCGCTCCCGAACCCATTCGGATTTACAAACTTTATAACTTCATCGCATACGCTTACAGGCTTTTCTACACTCAGCCGGCAAAACCAAAGGAGAGATAATGAAACGCTCTGTTCTCGCCGCCGCGGTAGCGGCATTCACTGCCGTTGCACTCACCGCATGCAGCACCGGGAAGTCCCTGGAAGGTGGCGAAGAAGCGAAGGGAAGCGCGGCCTCGTCGAAGATCGTGGTTGGCTCCCAGGACTACTACTCGAATGAAATCCTGGCCGAGGTCTACGCCCAGGCGCTCGAAGGATCAGGCTTTACGGTCGAGCGTCAGCTGCGCATCGGTCAGCGCGAGGTCTACATGCCCGAGCTGGAATCCGGTTCGATCGATGTTTTCCCGGAATACACAGGCAACTTGCTCCAGTACTTCGATAAAGATGCGAGTGCTCGTACGGATACTGAGGTTTACCAGGCGCTGGGCGGAGCGCTGCCCAAGGGGTTGCGCGTATTGGACGAAGCCCCCGCAACCGACCAAGACTCCTATGTTGTTACCACTGCTTTCGCTTCCGAGCACTCTCTCAGCTCAATTGGTGACCTGGCGAGCGCCGGACAGATCACTCTTGGTGGCAACTCTGAGCTTGCGACGCGTCCGTATGGACCGAAGGGATTGGAATCGGAATACGGTGTGAAGGTTGCTTTCACGCCGATCGAAGACTCGGGCGGACCGCTGACGGTAAAGGCGTTGAACGATGGCTCGATTCAGCTGGCGAACATCTACTCTTCCGACCCCGCTCTTGCAGACGGAAGCCTGACGGTCCTCAAGGATCCGAAGGGCCTCTTCTTGGCATCGCACGTTGTGCCGGTCGTTTCTACGAAAATCAACCAGGATGCAGCCGCTGTGATCAATAAGGTCAGTGCAGCTATGGACGCCAAGGACTTGATTGAGATGAATCGGCAGTCAACTGCCGAGGCTCAATCTGCCTCCGCGATTGCGTCGAAGTGGCTTGAATCGAAGGGCTTGCCGCACAAGTAAAAGGCTTGATGCGCAAGTAAGGCACTTGCTGTGCAAGTGAGGTGCTCGCTGCACAAGTAAAGCGGGCACTTCGCGCTTGCTGTGGTTGTTCGGGGGTGCTTGTGTGGTGTCAGGTGCCGCCAGCTCATCCCTAAATGCCACACGAAGTTGGTGAAAGACGCTGGATACTCAATCAATATACCCCTTGTCCCACAGCTGGCTAGAAGTCGTTGGTATGGCCTCGAGCAAGTCGAGCCGTTGGGCAAGATCGATCTGAAGACGAGGCAGGTTCTTTAGCTGCTCCCACGAGTATCGAATGACATTCCATCCGCAGTCGCGCAGGTCCTGTTCTCGACGAATCCACCGTTGTTTTGCGCGGTAGAGGTCTTCATTTGTGCTTCCCAGTTTGCTCATCCCATCGAATTCGATCGCGACGTCTTTCTCTGGAAGAGTGAAATCAATGAAGTACCTCCCTGTACTGCCATTAATTTCGAACTGAGTCAGTACAGGACCGCTGTAGATGCTTCGAATCGCGTAGAGCATTGCTGCTTCGGCGGGGTTATCGCATCCTGCATCTGCGTTCTTCACAATGAGCTTCGCGGTAGAGATTCCATATTTCCAGCCGTTTTCCTGGGCAATAGACAATCGTTGATTAAGTTCCTCGCGTAGGTTGTTTTCACGCTTCCTTGAGTCCCCGATGCGCTGTAGCGAAAAATTAGATTCGGTGTGCAACATCATGCACATGGCGACAAAAGCCTCAAAGTGTTGCGGCCCCATTGCAAGACGAAGAGCTGCATCCAATTTGTCTTCTACGCGAACACCATTCTCTGTTAACCGGTGATCTGTCAGCGGAGGTCTGCGCAGTTTCTTCACCTTCACACGTGGAATGGTGAAACCTGAGTAGCGCACCGATGGGAGAGTGGAATTTGGATAGGGCTGAGGACACCAAAAGGTGATGTCATGGTTCGCTGACCACAGTGGAACTCCCTGGACACAAAGCGAGCTGGTTCCAACGAATACAATCCGCGGATCTCGTGATTGTGCGAGAGAAGCAATACGTGCACGATCAATGTATTGATTAACTTCCCACCGAGGTAATCCCGCCGAAATGGTCAGCATAAATCCGCGTTTCACCCTGACTTGTGAGTGAGATCTTCCGTCTATTGGTGCTAAATGAACTTCTCGTGTCGATCGGGAGAGCACACTCCCTTCTGTCTCTTCTTCTTCGTTCATCTATTCAGTGTTTAATAGCGGCATCCAAACGTACGAGCGTTGGAAAAATCTGTGGAAAACGCCGATTGTATGTACACCCTATGGATTGCTTTTGGACGAATCGTATGAGCGGCGCTTATGGCTCGGCTGCTCCCGTTCGTTATCTCAGAAAAGTCACATGAAGTCGCTAAACGTCACGCGTTATAGCCTGTGTCATTTACCGACTTCCAGTGTCATTTTGAGAGTAGAGGAAGCGTGCCTCGGTGGTAAGTAAGGACGGACTTATGCATGAATGGTGCTCCACGGGTAGTTGGCGAATGTCACGCGTTATGTCCTGTGTCATTCACCGACTTCGTGTGTCTTTTTTGCAAACAAGAACAGGAAAAGGGCTGGTGTTCGTGAGAACACCAGCCCGATCCTGTTAATAAGTGTTTGAGCGATCAGTGCGCGTTGAAACCGTGCTCTTTCGCGCGCTGGTAGGAACGACGAATTTCTTCCTCGGCCTCTTCGCGTCCAACCCAGTGTGCGCCCTCAACGCTCTTGCCGGGCTCCAGGTCCTTGTAGACCTCGAAGAAGTGCTGGATTTCAAGACGGTGGAATTCAGAGACGTCTTCGATCTCGGTACGCCATGCTGCACGCTGGTCGGATGCGGGAACGCACAGGACCTTATCGTCACCGCCCTTTTCGTCGCGCATGCGGAACATGCCCAGTGCGCGGCAGCGGATCACGCAGCCCGGGAAGGTCGGTTCTTCAAGCAGAACCAGCGCATCCAAGGGGTCGCCGTCTTCGCCCAAGGTATCGTCGATGAAGCCGTAGTCATCGGGATAGCGAGTCGAGGTGAAGAGCATACGATCCAAACGGATGCGTCCCGTTTCGTGGTCGATCTCGTACTTGTTTCGGTTTCCCTTAGGAATCTCGATGGTCACGTCGAATTCCATTAGAGCCTCTCCTGACTGGTTGAGTCGTTGATCCACCACGTGGATGTCGATTACGTATTACTACCCCTCGAAGCATTAGGGTTGTTCCTAGACCATTGATGGAAGGACAATCCCCACATGCGACGCGGGACTACTGCTGCGATTGTAGGCGCTACTAGCGCCGCGGTGCTGATCGCAGCCTATTTTGTGGCAGATGTGCATGATATCGCACCTGGCATCTTCACACTTTCTCAAGCATCTGCACCATCTGCAGCCCCCACAGCCTCTGCTGTGCCCGCTCCTACATTGAATGTTTCACAGTCGCAGAGTGATAGTCAAGCTCCCAGCGCCCAACAACTCCAAGAAGCGTGGGCTCCCGCGGCCTCGGCAGCTGAAGAAGGCGGTTGGAACGCGTGGGCGCTTGTTGTTGACGCGAACAATGGTCAGACGCTCTTTCAAAGTAATGCGGAAAGTGCGCACACCCCGGCTTCGATTACGAAGATCCTCACGGCCTATACCGCTCTCAGTCACCTGGACCCCAATGCGCACCTGACCACTTCGGTTGCGCAAAGTGATGATGACATCTACCTCGAAGGGGAAGGCGACCTTCTCTTGGGTGAGGGAACCAATTCCCTTGAGGTCAGCGGGCGCGCAGGCCTCGAAACCCTTGCAAAAGACACGGCACATGCCCTGAGCTCTAAGGGAATTTCTCACGTCGAACTTCACGCGGCTCCCGCGCTTTTTGCCGACACCAAGCGCCCCGCCTCGTGGAGCGAGCAGCAGGTTGCCGGCTACGAAGGCCAGCTTGCTCCCTATGCAATCGATGCGGGTCGCACCTACCCGAAGTCCAATGAGTTCTACCCCGACTCAATCTCCAATGTTGCGGAGGTTTTCGCGCAAAAGCTCAGTGAACAGGGGATCTTCGTCGATTTTGGCGTCCGAGGCGCAGCCCCGCAGGGCGCGAACCGGATCGCATCCGTTCAGTCTGCAAGCCTTGATGAGCAGATTCGCTGGATGCTCTACCACTCAGATAACACCCTTGCAGACCAGTATTGTCACTTTGCGGCGCGCCAGGCAGGCTCTGAAGTGACATTCGATGGTGCGGTCAAGAATCTTGAAAAGACCTTGGCGGATCGCGGAATTCCCACGGATCAGCTCTCGCTGGAGGATTGCTCGGGCCTGTCCTCGAATGACCGGATTGCGCCAAAGACCTTGGCGGCAATTCTTTCTCAGGGTTTTGAGGCCTCGCAGCCCGTTGCGCCACGAGTAGTCCGAAACCTGCCCTGGGCGGGCGTGCAGGGTACCCTCGCACACCGCTTGAATGACGAGGTTGTGGCTGGCAATGCGCAAGCGAAGACGGGCTCTCTTTCGGAGGTCTCTTCACTTGCCGGCGTGGTGTCGACGTCGAAGGGACACCAGGTGATTTTCATCGTTGGTTTCGACAAAGTTCCCAATGATGGCGCATATTCAACGCGCAGCTATCTGGATGAGTTTGTCACTGCCATTGCGAAGATGTGAGTGCTATCAAGCATTCGCTGAGCGGTGCCGGTGAAGCTGTGGCTTCAGTTGAAAAGGCTGCATACAAGCGCAGAGCAATTCGATAGCATAGAGACATGCCGTTGTATCCCTCTCTCACACAGATCGCGCGCCTGAGCGCGATGGGCATGTTTTCCGGACCGCAGGCTTCAGCCTCATCGGCGCAGGCGATTGTCTCGCGTCTTAGACGCGGGCAAGAATGGGCTTCTGGGCGTCTGCCTTCCTTGATCACTCGCTTCGCTGAGTTTTCCTCTTCTGATGTGCAGGACAGCATGCACGTGGATTTGCCGATCATTGAGCGTCGCAGCGCAATGATTCAGTGGGCAGATTTTGCCGATGAATGGGGAGTGCGCGCGCGCAGTCTTCCCAGCGCAGCCACCCTGTGCACGGCTTTAGGAGTGCTGGCCAAACATTCTCTAAGCGTCAGCGGACCGAGCGGTGCTGCTGCCTATCTTGTCGCCCCGAATGTTTTAGAAGCGGGTGTGCGCGGCAAGTTCGATCTGGGAGATTGGGCAAAGTGGGTGTCTTTGCGCGCGGGGGTTGACACGTGGCTGTCCATGCGAACGCCTTTTTATCGGGAGTACTGCCGCGAGCTTGTCACCGCAGCGCCGATTGATGCCATTGATGCTGAAGAGCTTGCGCGTCAGCTGCTTCTTCGTGAGTGTCTCATCGATGTTTTTATGGATTCATTGACTCCGAAAGATCTGTCTTCGGTCAATTGGATTACTGCGCATCGGCCTGCAGATTTTATGGTTGATGGGGCTCTGATTAGCCTGCTGGGGGGAGTGGCTCCCGGAGGAATTACTCAGCTTCGCCGTGAGATGGCGAATGAAGTCCATCAGATCGTGATCGGCCCCGGTCTTGAATCGATTTTCAACAACCGGATGTGGCCGAGCTTCCAGTGATTACAATTCCCGCTAACCCAAAGGGAGATGTACGTACACTCTCGCTGGAAGTGCGTCCGCACGTTCAGTGGGCCATTGAGCACTGCGATGCCTTACTTATTGCCGTATCCGGGGGCGCAGACTCAACTGCGCTCGCGGCGGTGGCCATTGATCACTGCCTGCGCGCGGGCTCTACTCCCCACACTTTGACTGTTGATCACGGGATCCGAGCTGGATCGGATATCGAGGCGCGTGAGGTGAGTGAGCGCATGGCTTCGCTCGGTGCCCGCGCCGAATGGGTGAGCGTCATGCTTGCGGCAGAAGGGGGGCCCGAGGCCTCGGCTCGCGATGCGCGTCGGCGTGCTCTTGTGGACCATGCCAGATCTTTGGGAGGGCGCGTTGCGGTCTTCCTTGGACACACGATGGATGACCAGGCTGAAACCGTGCTTTTGCGTTTGGCGCGCGGCTCTGGAGTTGGCTCATTGAAAGCGATGAGCTCGCGTGATGACGCGGGTGAGATCGTCTGGATTCGACCAATTATAAAATGTCGACGTATTGAGACTATTGGTGTATGTCGCGAACTTGGTCTTCCCTGGGTTGATGATCCCTCGAACGCTATGGATGGTCCTTGGAGGGCCGCTGATGGAAGTGCACTCCGTCGAAGCGCGATCCGAGAATGCGCACTTCCCAGTTTGCGCAGCAGCTTGGGGATCGACCCCGTGCCCGCCCTTGCGCGCACTGCGGAGCTTTCCGCAGCGGATGACGAGGCCTTGGATCAGTGGGCGAACCAGGTGTGGACATGCGCGTGGGAAGCAATGCCGCCAAGGGAGGATACGGCCTCGGGAATGGGAATCCTCAAAATTGAGTACCTGCAGCAGATTCCCCAGGCGGTGCAGATGCGCGTCCTACACCGCTACCTGAGCGCACTTGGCGCACCGAGCTACGTGCATCTGCAAGAGGCGCGCGCACTTATCGACCGCTGGACGGGACAAGGGCCCATCTCGGTTCCAGGGGGAACACTCTTACGCAAGGGGAAAGGAAAGCAGGCGTATCTCATTGCCATGACACCTGCTGACTCTTCCGTGTTGCGCCAAGAGCGAGAAACTCTGCCACGCTGAGCGCCTCTTCGCGCACATGTGGCACTCTTATAAAGTCGGGACCCGCACAGGAAAGGACATGGGACTGTGGACGCACAGGACATGGGAAACGCACTCGAACGCATTCTGGTTACGGAAGACGAGCTCGCACGCCGAATGGCTGAGCTTGCCGCTGAAATTGATGCCGATTACCAGGGCAAAGAAATTCTTCTTGTGGGTGTCCTCAAGGGCGCGGTCATGGTCGTCGCCGACCTCTCACGCCACCTCCACACTCCTCTCTCGATGGACTGGATGGCTGTTTCCTCCTACGGTGCGGGAACTAAGTCGACCGGCGTTGTCCGTATCCTTAAAGACCTCGATACAGACGTCACCGGTCGTGATGTCCTGATTGTCGAAGACATCATTGACTCTGGACTGACTCTGTCGTGGCTTCGCGAAAACCTTCTGGCTCGAGGCGCAGCCTCTGTGGAAATTGCTGCTGCCCTGCGCAAGCCCGAAGCTCTCAAGGTCCCGGTCGAGGTCAAGTACGTCGGTTTCGATATCCCGAATGAATTCGTTGTGGGCTACGGACTGGACTACGCAGAGCACTACCGTCAACTTCCCTTCGTTGGGACCCTGGCACCGCACGTATACGGCGGCTGAAAGGTAAATCCATGGCAGATAACACTCAGAACAAGAAGAAGAGGAATACCTGGGGGCTTGTTGCAATCCCATTGCTCCCCCTGGTGATTGCCCTGTTCTTCCTGTGGACGTGGTTCCAGCCGCAATCGGTGGATACTTCCGAAGGTCTTCAGATCCTGAAGGAAGCTCAGATTGAACGCGTCGTCGTGAACGATGGAACTCAGCAGGTCAACTTGATATTGAAGGACCCGTGGACCCACAAGTCCACCGGTGTCAATGACCGCGAACGGAGCCTAGGCCGGAACATTAGCTTCACCTATGCGCGCACGCAATCGCAGTCAATTGTTGAGTCGGTTGAGAAGGCCAATCCCGCTAAAGGCTGGGATGCGTACTATCCGCAGTCCTCGTTCCTGAGTTCAACTCTTGCCGCGATCCTTCCCTTGGCGTTGGTCATGGGGCTTTTCTGGTTCTTTATGAGCCGTATGGGTGGATCCCAGATGATGGGTCCCTTTGGCCAGAACCGCACCAAGGACTTTAACCAGGAACGCCCGAACGTCACCTTTGCAGACGTGGCCGGTGAAGATGAGGCCGTTGAGGAACTTGAAGAAGTTCGTGAGTTCCTGATCGCCCCCGAGAAGTTCCGCAAGGTCGGTGCGCGCATTCCTCGCGGTGTGCTGCTCTACGGTCCTCCCGGAACCGGTAAGACCCTGCTGGCGAAGGCTGTGGCGGGTGAAGCTGAGGCTCCCTTCTTCTCCATCGCAGGTTCGGAATTCCTTGAGATGTATGTCGGTGTTGGCGCTTCGCGTGTGCGTGATCTTGTATCCCGCGCAAAGAAGGTTGCTCCCGCAATTATCTTCGTCGATGAAATTGATTCGATCGGTCGTCACCGCGGTTCTGGTTATGGTGGCGGTTCTGATGAACGCGACCAGACCCTCAACCAGCTGCTCGTTGAGATGGACGGCTTTGACGATTCCTCGAACCTGATCTTCATCGCGGCGACAAACCGTCCCGATATTCTTGATCCCGCCCTCCTGCGTCCGGGTCGTTTTGACCGACAGATTGCGGTTGAAGCCCCCGATCTGAAGGGACGCGAGGCAATCCTGCGCGTGCACTCTCAAGGCAAGCCGCTGACCGATGATGTCGATCTGCATATGATCGCAAAGCGCACTCCCGGCTTCACCGGTGCGGATCTGGCAAATGTCTTGAACGAGGCCGCTTTGCTGACGGCTCGTTCAAATGCAGATTTGATTGATAACCGCGCGATTGACGAGGCCATTGATCGTGTGATTGCCGGCCCGCAGAAGCGCACTCGTGTCATGAATGACCACGACAAGCTGGTGACCGCGTATCACGAAGGTGGCCATGCCCTGTGTGCAGCGGCATTGCGCTACACGGATCCGGTCACGAAGGTCACTATTCTTCCGCGTGGACGCGCGCTGGGTTACACCATGGTTCTGCCCACCGAAGACCGCTATTCCAAGACCAGGAATCAGATTCTTGACGATCTGGTCTATGCAATGGGGGGTCGCGTTGCCGAAGAAATCGTCTTCCGTGATCCTTCAACCGGTGCCTCAAACGACATCCAGAAGGCCAGCTCTCAGGCTCGTGCGCTCGTTACTGAATACGGCATGTCCGATCGCGTGGGTAACGTCCGTTTGACTGCGGATGATTCGGACCCGATGAGCGGTTATGGTACCGGTCGAGGCGCCGAGCGTGCCTATTCTGATGAGCTTGCTTCTGTCGTTGACCAGGAAGTGCGTGCGCTCTTGGATAACGCAACCCGTGAGGCTTGGGAGATTCTGACGAAGAACCGTGCGGTTCTGGATCGCTTGGCCCAGCGTCTTTTGGAAGAAGAAACCCTGGATGAAGCTCAGCTTGCTGAGATCTTCAAGGATGTCATCAAGCAAGATGAGCGTCCGGTGTGGAATTACGGTGCGGAAGGCGCGGTTCAGGGCGCGGTTATGGGAAATCCCATCGCTATGCCCCTCAGTGATCGCGCGCAGTCCGAATCTGCTGATGATCCTTCGGCTGAGCCGGCTGCTCCCGCAGAGGTTTTGGATGACCCCGATGGTGGTATCGCGCCCGAGGAGAATGCCCAGTGAGTTACGACCAACAAGGCGTTGAAGACGCCTCACGCGCGCTTCTTGAAGCCGTCGGCGAAGACATTCACCGCGAGGGACTTCGTAATACTCCCGCGCGGATGGGTCGTGCGTGGTGTGAACTTCTCAGTGGCCTCGAAGAAGATCCTCGTGACCATCTCAAGACCACCTTCGAAGTGGGTACTGATGAGATTGTCATGGTCCGCGATATTCCCTTCTACTCTGTGTGCGAGCATCACCTGCTGCCTTTCTATGGGCATGCGCACGTGGGGTATATCCCCAAGGGCGGCCGTGTCACGGGGCTCTCAAAGCTCGCGCGCGTCGTCGAAGGGTATGCGCGTCGCCCGCAGGTTCAGGAACGTCTGACAGCTCAGATCGCGGATGCGATCGATGAGGTTCTTGCACCGCAGGGTGTCATTGTCGTTGTCGAGGCCGAGCACATGTGCATGACGATGCGAGGAATCTCCAAGCCGGGGTCCTCGACGGTGACCTCCGCACTTCGCGGAATCGTCAAGCGTGACGCCACTCGCGCGGAAATGATGTCTTTGGCATTGGGTGGGGTCCGCCGATGACTTCTGTCGAGGCCTCTTCCTCATGGGCGCTCGCGGGAGGTGCACAACCGCCTCGTCTTCCCGAAGGGATTGATCTGCCACGGGATCGAATGCTTGTCATGGGCATTTTGAATGTCACCCCGGATTCTTTTTCGGATGGGGGACGTTTTCTGGATCCGGGGGCAGCACTCGACCACGCTCAGGAAATGCTTGACGAAGGCGCGGACCTGGTCGACTTGGGCGGTGAATCAACACGTCCGAACTCCACGCGAATCAGCGAGGAGGAAGAATGGGAGCGAATCGGCTCGATTATTCAACGCCTTGCTGCATCCGGGGTTGTTGTTTCTGTCGATACCCTGCATGCGCTGACAGCACGTCGTGCGGCAGACGCGGGTGCTGCGATCATCAATGATGTCAGTGGAGGACGCTGGGATCCGCAGATGAATGCGGCCGTTGCATCGACGTCCTGCGCCTATGTTATTCAGCACTATCGCGCGCTTCCGGGGATGCCTGAAGAGTCTTTCGACTACGGTGATCAGCCCATCGCAGTTGCCTTGAGAGAGCGGGTTTCCCAACAGGTTCGTGATGCTCTCGAGGCCGGGGTTGATCCTGAGCGCATCATTGTTGACCCGGGCCTGGGTTTTTCACTGAATAACGAACAATGCTGGTCTCTCGTCGCGTCGCTGCCGATTTTTGCTGAGCTTGGGTACCCTGTTCTTATAGGTGCGTCCCGGAAACGCTTCCTCGGTCAGTCCCCCCTTTCGGACCGAGATGAAGCAACTCTCGATATATCTCGGCGCGCGCTTTCAGAAGGAATATGGGCCGTCAGGGTCCATGCCATAAGCCAGCAAGCAAAGCTTGTGCGTGTAGGGAGGTGAGGGCACGGTGGGACAGCTCGATGTGATCGAGTTACGCGGTATTACAGCTGAGGCTGCCCACGGAGTTCTCGAAAAGGAGTGGGACGCTCCTCAAACCTTCACTGTTGACCTGCTTTTGTGGGTTGATACCGATCGCGCTGCACTCAGTGATGACATTGTCGATACGGTTTCTTACGCCGAAATTGCAGAGAAAGCTCACGCGATCCTTGTGGGTCCCTCGGTTCGTCTGATTGAAACACTTGGCCACAAGATCGCTGATGCGGCTCTTGAAGATTCGCGCGTTCGTGGCGTTGAGGTTATTGTCCACAAGCCTGAAGCGCCAATTGACGTTCCCTTTACCGATGTTTCGGTGACGATCCGCAAGGGCGATATCCCGCTTCCTTTCGTCGCGGCATCGAATGTTGTTCCCCCCAGTGCTCCCGATGCTGATGGGGATCTGCCCCCTGCTCCCTCTGTGCCCAGTGCACCATCAGATGCCGTAGCTTCCCAGGAAGAGGAATCCCAGGCTCCCGATTTGGATAAGCCTGTTCAGCTGCACTCTCCCGCGGCACCGCAGCAGCCTGCCACGGCCTCGGAGCTAATGGTGGACACGGCTCAAGAGGAAAATGAAGCGGTACAGCGCGAAGAGCCTGCCGAGGACGAACTTGACGCACCCTCGGTTCCACGCGCTGTAGTGCTCGCACTTGGTGGAAATCTGGGTAATGTTCCCGTCACCCTCAAGCGAGCGATTGACGAAATGTCCGGCTGGGATGGCCTGGAAATTACGCAAGTTTCACCTCTGGTTCGTACTCGCGCTGTATTGCGTCCCGGTCAAAAGCCTCAGCCTGATTATTGGAATGCTGTCGCCATGGGAACACTGTCCATGGCACCCCTTCAGCTCTTGGATCGTATCCACGAGCTTGAAGCACGCTTGGGTCGTGTGCGTCATGAAGTCTGGGGCTCGCGCACCATCGATATCGACATCATTCAAGTTGACGGCGTGAGCTCGGATGACCCGCGTCTGACACTGCCGCATCCGCGTGCACACCAGCGTGCTTTTGTGCTCTCTCCGTGGCTGATGGCCCAGCCCAAGGCTGAGCTTTCCGGCTTCGGCGCCGCATCGGAGCTTATTGCACAGGCTCCGGACCGCGGTGGAATTCTTGATGCAGTGGGGGACTGGCTCGAAGATCCCGAAACGGTGATCGCTGATTCGGACGAACTTCTTCACCGGATGCGTCTTCCGCGCCTCGATCATGCTCAGCAGCTGCGTCCTTTGAAGCTTGAGACAAATTCCCAGTCCTCGCGTCCAAGTCGCCTGGACATGCTTCCCGAAGCATCGCGTTCTGGCCTTGCTCCCACTGATGAAGGTACCGATGTGACCTGGCATCGCTTGTGGGATCGCTGGGGTGCCCCGGTTGAATCCGTTGAATCGCGCCATGTCGAGCTTTCGAAGCCTTCTGCCTCAGCAGTTTCCGCCGCTCAACCCACGCCTGCGCCCAAAGAAACGTCCGTGTCCTCTCCGGTGGATACTTCCGGTGAGGTACCCGCGCAGCTCGCGAGTCGCCAGGTTCCTGCGCCTTCTCCCGTGAGTGCGCCTCCGCTTCGTCGACTGCACCTGTCGAACACCCCACCTCCGGCAGATATGACTGCGGCTTCCGCCAACCTTGCTCAGGGCATGGTCTCTTTGGAGCCTCGTCGTCCTGTCCCTTCTGCTGAGCCCGTTCCCCCCGTTGTCGAGCGCCAGTCGCTCCTCGAACGCCTGCAGGGCAGCACGCCTCCTCACCCCATTCCCGAGGCCACACCGCAGTCTTCCGATACCCAGAGCATGCAAGAGCCAGCGCAGAATTCTCCCTCAACTTCACCGATTACAGCTGAGGTTCCCGTTGGGCGTCGGGCTCGTCGTCCGCGTTGGCGTCCGCTAACCGAAGAAGGAACGGGTATCTCGACGGCTAATTCGCCGCGTCCATTCCGTGCACGTACTGATCGTCTTGCTGCGCAATCTCATCGTGCAAAGCCCTCGCACCGCGCAGCTGCTCCTCAAGAGCAACAGAAGCCCGGAGCGGAAGCTACCCAGCCAAGACGTAGTTCGCTCTTTGCTCGCCGTCCCGAGCCGGCCTCGTCAGCGGGAAGTCAAGCCTCGGCTCCCATGCAGGGACCTGCGCGTACAGAGAGTGCTGCACCTGCGCAAAACGCTTCGGGGGCGAAGCCTTCGGCGCCCTCTACCCAGCAGAAGTCCGCCTCGCAAGCTCGCACCTCGCGCGCTCTGCCGGGCTGGAACTTCTCTGAGGAGGTGCGTGTTGTGGACGATTCCAGTGTGCTGAGCCCGCGTGAGGACGTGGGTCGTCCTTCGCCGAGCTTGCCGCCTCGCTACAGCCATGTTCTTGATCCCAAGCTCGATGACTCCATTGATCAGGGACCAATGACTCCTGGTTCGCGGCCCCCCTCCTCTGTCAACCGCGACGTGACAATCCGCCCAAGCATTACCGGTCAGATTCCAGTCTTCCGTCGTCGTCCTGAGGATTCATGAAGCCGCTGAGTATTGTGCTGTTGATCGCCGAGGCAGCCGCTGCTTCGGCGCTTGCCGCAGCCGCAACCGCCTTTGCGATTCGTCAGGGTGCGGGGCCGTGGATTATTCATCCCGCTCTGGCCATGGTTTTTGTTGTTGTTGCTGGTGTACTTCTCTGGATGGGAATCCAGGTTCGGCGCTTTCGAGCACATAAGGCTACCTGGGTTGACGCCGTCTCAGCCTTCCGAATTGCAATGTTCGCTCGTGCCAGTGCGCTTGGTGGTGTGATCAGCGCTGGACTTTTAGCAGGTATGTCATTGGCCTTCCTCGCTCGCTGGGAAGCACAGACCAGTGTTTACGCTGGAATTTGCGGACTGATGTGTGCGCTCGGCGCTGGTTTGTGGGGCATTGCCGGAGTGATCGTTGAACGCTGGTGCGTCATCGACCCAAAGGATGATGACACTGAGGCGATGAAGTCGCGCGCTCGGCGTGACAAGGGCACTCTTGGGGCGCAACGGAATGCTCGTAAGAGCGATGTATCTGAGGGGAGAAGGTAGTCTCATGCCCAATAGACAACGGTCTTCTTCGGCCTCAACATCACGTTCACGGGCTCCTCGCGCTGGACGTCCGGGTGCTCGTCCCACAGTTCGTTCGGGTGGGACTCCTCCAAGAAAGCCGGCTGGGGGACGGGTGCCCCCTTCCCTGTGGGTTAGGCGTATTGTCACCGGACTTGGATTGCTCGTGATCATCGCACTTATTGTGTGGGGGATTGCAAAGGCCGTTTCAGCGGTCACCAAGTCTTCCGCGCCCGAGGCCACTCCAAGCGCCTCTGCAACTCCTTCGCCGACGCCCACCGCGACAGTGACACGCTCTGGAACCGCAGCGCTTCAAGATGGTGAGCAGGCTACAGCCGATGGAATTGTCGATGCGGAAGGGCGAGTTCGTATTCCCGCCTGCGCTTCAGCGGATCTGACTGTTCGACCGACCATTTCTGGTGGCGAGGTTGGCCAAGCCCGGAACATCTCGGTCGCCATTGAAAACCGTGCGGGAGTTGCCTGTTCGTTTGAGTTCGGGCACATCGATTTCAAGATTTCCACCGGCGACGAAACGGTATATGACGGTTCGAAGTGCCAGCGTGATCGCGAGAGTGCGACCTTGCTTTTGATTCCCGGGGATACCTGGAATGGTGGTCTGACATGGGATGGTGGGCTCTACTCGGGGTGCGATGCGAAGGATCGGAATTCCGATGGTGCGACCGATCCTGCTCCGGCTGGAACCTATCGTTTACAGCTGCTGTTGAATGGCCAGACGGTTGGAGATGAACGGGTATTCACTCTGACTCAGCCGGTTCAGCCAACGACTGAAGCAACGCCCGAGCCCTCGCAATCCAGTACTTCTGAAGTGACTAGCGCTCCGCAGGGTGAAGAAGGGCATTAGAATTCTTCCCCACTGAGGTTAGGGGCAATGAGGGATGTCCAAGCGTAGGGCTAGTTGAGGTGAGCTTGTAGCTGTCTGACCAGCTGACTACCAGCCGACAATTCCCGTGGCAGCCATTGAGAATTGGTTCTCAAGCGTTTCGCGGATGAGCTTTGCGCGGTAGGGGCCAATGCCTTCGACTTGCTGCAGATCCTCAACTGTTGCCTCACGCAGGTCTGCAAGGTTCTCCCAATGGCTGGTGATGTCTTTGATGACATTCCACGGAAGACGAGGAACCAAGGAAAGAGCTCGCACGCCACGAGGTTGGATGGTGCGATCCAGATCAGTGGGATCATAAACGCCCAAGCCCAGCACGTTAGCGATAGCCGCAAGATCAACCAGACGATCGCTGGCAAGCTCCGAGAGGGCAGCTTCCGCGGTTGAGACCGCGGAGGCATCACGGGTGTAGTCGCGAAGAACCAATGCGCGTTCGGACCCTGAACCGCGAACCAGATCATCGACCTGCAGAGCCAGAAGGCGTCCTTCTGAACCGAGTTCTTCAAGGTATTCGTTGATTTCAGAGGTGATGCGTCGGATCATCTCCATGCGCTGCATGACGGTTGCGACATCACGGACCGTTGCAGAATCACGCATTTCCAAGATCGTCAGCGTCTGAAGGACCTCATCCAGACGCTGGCTGTAGCGGTCCAGGGTGTCGACGGCCAGATTAGCGCGAGACAGCAGTGCTTCGGGTTCTTCAACGATGTGATGGTACTTGCCGACGTAGATGGAAATAAGGCGCATTGACGCCGAAACTGAGAGCACCGGAAGGTGGGTTTGGTAGGCAGTGCGTTGTGCAGTGCGGTGACGCATACCCGATTCATCGGTAGGGATGCTCTGATCGGGGAAAAGTTGGACATTTGCCTTGCGGATTCGCCAATCGGTGGGGTCGATAATGACCGCGCCGTCCATCTTGCACAATTCGCGCAGACGCGAGGCCGTAAATTCGATATCGAGATCGAAACCACCCGAGCACATTTCCTCAAGCTGAGGAGAGACACCAAGAACAATCAAGCCGCCGGTATGGGAGCGCTGGATGCGTTCCAATCCTTCGCGAAGGGGCGTGCCCGGTGCGATATCTTGAAGCGCGCTGCGCAGAAGAGCGGCATCTGATGTCATGAATCCTGCCTTTCGATGCGTGATTCCTGCTCTAAGTGTATTCGAGTATCCGCACAATGAAGGAAGAGACTCAGTGAATAGCGGCACGTAGCGCGCCGGCAAGGTCCGAGATTGGCAGAACCGTAATTCCGTCGATCCCCATGGCTTCTTCACTTCCCTGTGCGGGAATGATGGCAACCTTGAATCCAAGGCGTGCAGCTTCTTGAATTCTGCGACGTACCCCAGTGCATGCCCGGACTTCCCCCGTGAGCCCCACTTCGCCGAAAGCAATCAGAGCGCTGCGTGTTGGAGTTCCCCGGATGGCTGAGACAATTCCGATTGCTGTTGCCAAGTCGGCAGCCGGCTCACTGATGCGGGCACCTCCGACAGTTGAGGCGTAAACATCGCAATCCGAGGTATCGATACCCAGGCGTGCCTGAAGGACTGCCAAAATCATCGCTACGCGTGAGTGGTCAACTCCGACGGTGGTTCGACGAGGGGAACCAGCAGAAGTGTGAGCAACAAGAGCTTGGATCTCAGTGGGGAGGGGACGGCGTCCCTCAAGAGTGACGGTGACGCACGAGCCTGGAACCGCAGACTGGGACTGAGAAAGGAACAAACCCGAAGGATCTGTCAACCCGACAATTCCTGTGTCACTCAGTTCAAAGCAGCCCACTTCATCGGTGGGTCCATAACGATTTTTGACAGCTCTGAGCAAGCGAAGCCGTGTGTGTCGATCACCTTCGAATTGGCAGACGACATCCACCAAGTGCTCGAGTAGGCGAGGTCCGGCAATGCCGCCATCTTTAGTCACATGGCCTACAAGGAGAATTGGGACTGACCGTTCCTTTGCAACGCGGATCAGTGCTGTTGCAACGGCGCGAACCTGTGCAACGCTACCAGCACTGCCGTCGAGCTGGTCGGATTGAAGAGTTTGAACCGAGTCGATGATGACCAAAGAAGGGTTGGTCGCATCAATTTGACCAAGAGCCGTGGAAAGCGATGTTTCATCCGCAAGGAAAAGCTGTGGGTGCAGGGCGCCAATACGTTCTGCGCGCCCCCTAACCTGTGAGGCAGACTCTTCGCCGGTAATGTACAAGACTGGCGCATCCGCGGCGCAGGTCGACGCAACGTCCAGAAGAAGAGTGGACTTTCCAACCCCGGGTTCACCGGCGAGAAGGATGACGGCTCCGGGAACAATACCCCCACCGAGAACACGGTCGAACTCGCTGATTCCCGTCGGTTTGGACCGCGCGCGCTCCGCACTGATGTCGTTGATGGGCTGAGCGGGCTGACGAGGCGTGAGTGCGACAGCGGCACCTGGAACGGAAGCAGAGGGGCCGGACTCTTCCATGGAGTTCCATTGGTGGCACTCTCTGCACTGGCCAACCCATTTGGGTGAGGTCCAACCGCATTCGCTGCAGCGGTACACACTTTTTTCTTTCGCCATATCCCTACGCTAAACCACACCACCGGCATCTGCGTCCAGTTTGGCTTCGTGCGTACAGAGAATTCCCATCCGTGCATGTGAACAACACGGTGCATGCACAGAACAGGAAAAGTGAAGCCGTCACTTAGGGCCGGTTTGCGAAATACTCCAAAAGCCGCGTATCGCCCGAAACCACAATGGTGTCTTCGCGGTTAATTCGAGTCGTTGCGTCGGCGTACTCAAAGGGTGCCCCCGGACGAAGAATCCCCAACACATTGACGCCGTAACGGCCTCGAAGATCGAGCTCACTGAGGGTAAAACCACACACTTCTTTCGGCGGACGGAGCTTCATGATGGCAAAGCCGTCCTTGTCCATTTCGATGTAGTCGATCATGCGTCCACCAACGAGGTGGGCCGTACGCTGACCGGCATCGAATTCGGGAGCAACAACGTGTTGGGCGCCGATGCGTCGAAGAATGCGACTGTGCTCGCGCGAGATGGCCTTCGCCCAAATATTTGTCATTCCAATATCGACAAGGTTTGCAGTGATGAGCACCGAGGCCTCCAAGTTAGATCCAATTCCCACGACCGCGGAGTAGAAATCCCTGGCTCCCAACTGGTTCAGGGCTTCCATCGAGGAGGCGTCGGCCTCGACAACGGGAATACGACCCGAGAACTGCTGGACGCGGCGACTGTCTTTTTCAACTGCCAGCACTTCGTAGCCAAGCTTGTCCAGAGTGAGGGCAACGGCGGAACCGAAACGTCCCAATCCGATGACCAGGGTTCCCGATGCAAGGGTCTTTTCTTCTGCCATAGTCGTATTCTCCCACGAGTGAGGGCTTTTGCTCGTGGGGCGACGCGGCTCTTAGCCGATCAGCGGAGACTCGGCCGGTTGGCGAATTGCTCGAGGCCGATCGCGCAGAGCGAGCGCAGCCGCGAGGGTCATGGTTCCAGTACGTCCGGCAAACATCAGGGCTGCAAGAACGTATTTTGCAAGAGCTGGGAGATCGGGAGTAATGCCCGTTGAAAGCCCAACGGTCGCGAATGCGGAAATCGATTCGAAGAGAACGACATCAAGACTGTAGCCGGTCAGAGTCAGCAAAACGACGGTCGAGAGAGCAACCAAAAGTGATCCCAAGAGGGTTACTGCAACGGCCAAGCGAAGCACCGAGTGGGGGATGCGTCGGCTGAAGATTTCGATGTCGCGGTCGCCTCGGGCTTCGGCAGCAGCAGCCAACAAAAGAACGGCGAAGGTCGTGACCTTGATACCACCTGCGGTTGATACAGAACCGCCACCGATCATCATCATGATGTCTTGAATGAAGTGAGTCTGGGGGCGCATATTCGCGACGTCCAAAGAGGATAAACCTGAGGACCGAGTGTTGACCCCTGCCAAGAGGGAGTTCAACAATCGCGAGGAAATATCAAGATCGCCAAGGGTGGCTGAATTCGTCCATTCGGTGATGGCGAAAGTGATGGTGCCGAAGAAAACCAGAAGAATGTATGTCGAAAGTGTGAGTTTCGTATGCAGGGCCCATCTGGAGGGAGTGCGCCAGTGCTGTGAGAGATCGGAGATGACAGGAAAGCCGATCGCCCCGACAAAGGTTCCCAGAATAATGGGGCTGAGCATCCACCAGTCCGTGTGGTAGGGGACCAAGCCACCGCTTAAGATGACAAAGCCGGCATTATTGAACACCGAGATTGCCATAAAAGCCGCATGGAAGAGCGATTCCCATACTGTCTCATGGCCCAGGGTAAGGAAGCGAGGAACGAAAGCAATCGTGAGCAAAATCTGAGCGATAAATGAGGTGCCGATGACCGCTTTCAGTAGAGCGGTCAGCCGCCCCATACCGCTGGATTTTGTCTCCACAGTTGCCAACATTCGCTGTGTGAGCCCCAGCTGCCGCGAAACGGCGTAGCTCAAAATTGTTGCCAGGGTAACGACACCTAGGCCGCCGATAAAGATGCCCATCGCAATGACGGTTTGGCCAAAAACTGACCAATACGTCGCGGTATCAACAACGGTCAGGCCGGTCACGCAGACCGCGGAAATCGCAGTGAAGAGGATATCAACGAAAGGCGCGCGTTCATCAGATGCCGTTGAGATGGGGAGGGCAAGAAGACAGGTGATGAATGCGATGAGCATGACGAAGACGATGAGCACCAGTCGTGCGGGTGAAAAGCGTGCTTCATGTGCAAACCAGACGCGGAAGCGAGTGAGAATTCCGGAATCTTCAAGGATGTAGGGCTTGACTCCGGCGGGATAGACAACGGTAGGTGACGGACGATCTTCCGGGATGGCTGTTGGTCCGTAGCCTCGGCTTGAGTGAGCGAGCGCACGACGATGTGACGCAGAGGAATGCTGATCGGATGCCCGACCAGGCGTGCTAGGACGCTGATTTCTACGAGCCATGTCACCTCCAGAATCACTCGCAAGCTTCATCCTAATGCCCTAAAAGTCTATTGGCTGAAACATATGTGAATAACGTGACACAGGGGACAGCAGTGATTGAAGAAAATTGAAGTGGAGAAAGTTGCCAAATGGGGGGATCTTTCCAGTATCATGAGACCGAATTAATCTTTGCACGTCTGGGAGTCATCAATGGATCAGCACTCTGCCCCGCGTTTTA
>ERZ773037.427-NODE-427-length-22811-cov-3.984312_pt1 | contig 22811 bp, 20 predicted proteins | sample MGYA00511466_ERZ773037 | MGnify/ENA primary metagenome ERZ773037 (study PRJEB29015, sample SAMEA2738146) | human oral metagenome | biome: human oral; feature: human-associated habitat; material: saliva | place: China | collected 2202 ... | reverse complement strand
GCACCGTGAGGGAATGCTGGACATGGCACGCTCGTTGCTCAAGCTGAACGTCCCTGTCGAGGTGATCGAGAAGTCGAGCGGTTTGACGCGTGCGGAGATTCTGGCACTGTAAGATGTTTCTGCCGACCCGTATGGATGTATGGGAGAAAAAGGGACTTTCGTCTACCGTGACCAGTATCATACGGGGCTAGGGAAGCAGAGGAGGGTCAATGCCATGTGTGAACTGATGGAAAAATTTGGCGAAAAGAAGCTGGAAGAGGGACGTCTTGAGGGGCGTACCGAAGGTCGTATCGAGTCGGCACGTCGGACGGCGACGGCATTGCTCGCGCTGGGGAAGCTCACGCTCTCTCAAATTGCTGAGGCAACAGAACTGTCGCAGGAAGAGGTAAAACGCTTGGCAGGGACGCTTGGGGCGTAAGGAGCAGAATGGGTGCTGCTCATGCTGCTCCATACCGCCCGGGAACTGTCGATTTCCTTACCTAATAAAATGTAAAGAGAAAATACTGCCTGTAAAAAGGGCGGTGCCAAACGAGATATTTACTGCATGAGTGAGTGGGAGGAATAAGGATGCAGCAGACTGTATTCACGATGGAAGATATCGCTGCGATGGTGAAACCACTTGCCGATAAATATCGTGTGAAAGAAATTTATTTGTTCGGCTCGTATGCGCGAGGGGACGCCGACGAAAATAGCGATTTGGATTTTCTGGTTTTCGGTGGGGAACTGTTTCGGAGGACGATGATTTTTGCTTTGGCGGAAGAATTGCGGGAGATACTAAAGAAGAACGTGGATGTTTTTGAAATAGCAGAAGTCGACCCGCAGAGTAATTTCTACAAGACCATCATGAAAGAAAAGGTTTTGGTAGCATGAGATATTCCGACCGACAAAGAGTTCAGAAAATATATGAATATGCCGTTCGATTGCAGAAATATATCGTGGAAAATCACATTGATAAAGAGGCGCTGCTGAACGAGCTGCCCCTGCAGTGGCTTGTCACAACACCACTATATAATATGGGTGAGCACAGCTATCATTTATCCACCGAATATAAAGCGAAACACGGTGAAATTCCGTGGGCGATGATTGCGGGCTTGCGGCATCGGCTCGTACATAATTATGACGGAACGAATTGGAGCATTATAGCAGATGTTGTTTTTGAGGAGCTGCCCATCTTGACAATGCAGTTAGATATGTGCCTGAGGGAAGATGAGAATACGAATATTATACGATAAGGGGACGTGCAGCTGTCTCAGCCGATATAAATGCTATGCTGAGAATTGATCCGTATATTTTCCACGCACGGGAGTACCGCATGAGGCTGAGGGCTTCGTGCGGTGCTCTTTTTTTACGAGCGAAATGTTCACGCAATTAGCATGACCATAAAGCAATAATGAGAACCTCGCGTAAGATGCGTCATATATGAATTGAGAATATCATTCGATTGTGAAAATTGCCCAAAACTGTGATATTACTCACATTCTAGGGACAAGGATTATAGTAACATAAAAGAACCTATGTAATGTGTTTTTTCTGTGTCAAGGAAGCACTGATAAATTCAGCGATTCCTAAACAGAACAGCGGAGGGGTGAAGGCGTGAGCAGTATCTTTCAAAAATTCAAGTATCTGATTCCTACGTCGACTTCTGCGGATGGTCATCAGGAGACGCGCGAGGGCGGGCGTACATGGGAAAACATGTACCGTGATCGCTGGTCATTTGACAAGACCGTACGCACGACGCATGGAGTCAACTGCACGGGCTCGTGCAGCTGGAACGTCCACGTCAAGAACGGGATCGTGGCGTGGGAGAATCAGGCGACGGACTACCCGGAGACGGCGCCCGATATGCCGGACTTTGAGCCGCGCGGCTGTCCGCGTGGGTCGACGTTCTCGTGGTATCTCTACAGTCCGCACCGCGTGAAGTTCCCGTACCTGCGCGGCGAGCTTGCGGCGCTCTGGCGTGAGGCGCGTGCGTCGCACGCGAACGCATACGAGGCGTGGAAGAGCATCGCCTCGGATCCCGTGAAGCAAAAAAAATACAAAGAGGCCCGCGGCATGGGCGGCTTTGTGCGCTCCAACTGGGAGGAGGTCAGCGAGCTGATCGCCGCCTCCGTGCTCTACACGGCGTACACCTACGGCTCCGACCGCATCTTCGGCTTCTCCGTTATCCCGGCGATGTCGATGCTGAGCTATGCGGCGGGCATCCGTTTCGTCCAGCTGATGGGCGGCGTAGGGCTCTCGTTCTACGACTGGTACGCCGACCTCCCGCCGGCGAGCCCGCAGATCTGGGGCGAGCAGACGGACGTGCCCGAGTCGAGCGACTGGTACAACGCGGGCTACCTCATCACATGGGGCTCGAACGTGCCGCTGACGCGTACGCCGGACGCACATTTTATGTCCGAGGTGCGCTACAAGGGGACGAAGGTTGTCTCCATCGCGCCCGACTACGCCGAGTCGTCGATGTTCGCGGATACGTGGATCTCGCTGAAGGTCGGCAGTGACTCTGCCCTCGCCATGGCGATGGGACACGTGATCCTGAAGGAATACTACGTCGACAAGACCGTTCCGTTCTTCCTTGAGTACACGCGGAAATACACGGACTTCCCGTTCCTCGTGCGCGTCGAAAAGCGCGCGGACGGCACGTATATCCCGGGGCGCATGCTCTCCTCGCGCGACATGGGACGCGACGAGAAGCACGCGGAGTTCCGCTACTACGTCGTGGACGATAAAACGGGCGAGATCGTCATCCCGAACGGCACACTCGCCGAGCGCTGGAGCGATCAGGAGAAATGGAACATCCGCGAGGAGAACCGCGACACGGGCGCGGAGATTTGCCCGCGTCTCTCCGTCTGGGATGATAAGACCGGGACGGTGGAGGTCGAGCTGCCGTATTTTGGCAACGATCGCGAAAAGCGCACGCTGACGCGCGCGCTCCCCGTGCGCAGCGTCCAGACCGCAAACGGCGAGGTGCTCGTCACGACGGTCTACGATCTGACGCTCGCGAACTACGCGATTGATCGCGGCATCGGCGGCGAGAGTGCGGGCTCCTACGAGGACGATACGCCCTATACGCCCGCATGGCAGGAGAAGTACACGGGCATTGCACCCGCGCTCGTCATCAAGACGGCGCGCGAGATCGCAGACAACGCGATCAAGACGAACGGGCGCACGATGATCATCATGGGCGGCGGCATCAACCACTGGTTCCACGCCGACATCGTCTACCGCACGATCATCAACCTCCTGCTCTTTACGGGCTGCGAGGGACGCAACGGCGGCGGCTGGGCACACTACGTCGGGCAGGAGAAACTCCGCCCGAACGAGGGCTGGGCGCGCATCATGTCGGGCTCCGATTGGCAGGCTCCGCCGAAGATGCTGAACTCCACATCGTTCTACTATTTCGCGACCGATCAGTGGCGCAGCGACGAGATCCAGACGGACGCGCTCGCGGCGGCAAACGAGACGGCGCGCTATACGCATCCGGCGGACTACGCCCTGCTCGCGGCACGTCTCGGCTGGGCACCCGCCTATCCGACGTTCAACCGCGGCTCGAACCAGATCGCCGCAGACGCAAAGTCGGCGGGCTACGAGGGCGCGGACGGCATCAAGCAGTATGTCGTGAAGAGCCTGAAGGACGGCAGCCTCGACTTTGCATGGGCGGACCCCGATGCACCTCAGAACTTCCCGCGCAACCTCTTTGTCTGGCGCTGCAATCTCCTCGGCTCGTCCGCGAAGGGCAACGACTACTTCCTCAAGTATCTCCTCGGCACGGAGAACAGCATCTTCCAAGAGGAGGATGCCGCCGTTCGTCCGCAGGAGGTCAAGTGGCGTGAGAAGGCAGAGCTCGAAAAGCCGGGCGGCGCGCTCGACGGCAAGCTCGACCTCCTCGTCGCGCTCGATTTCCGCATGGCGGGCAACGCGCTCTACTCCGACGTCGTCCTGCCGACGGCGACGTGGTACGAGAAGACCGACCTCTCCTCGACGGATATGCACCCCTTCGTCCATCCGTTCCAGCCGGCGGTCGATCCGCTCTGGGAGTCGCGGACGGACTGGGACATCTACCGCACGCTCGCACAGGCGGTCTCCGCCGTCGCAAAGGATGCGGGCCTCACCCCGTACACGAACATCGCCGCGACCCCGCTCGGGCACGACAGCGAGGCAGAACTCGCACAGCCCGACGGCGTCGTGCGTGACTGGAAAAAGGGCGAGTGCGAGCCGATCCCCGGCAAGACGATGCCGAACATCGCCGCGAACACGATCGACTACACGAAACTCTATGAGAAGTGGATCGCGCTCGGCCCGAATGCGGGCGGCAAGACGGCGAGCCATGGCAACGTGTGGGACGCGGCGGAGGACTACGAGGAGATCCGCCAGCGCAACGGCATCATCGACAACAAGGACTACGTGTCCTATGGCTGTCCCTCGATCTACGAGGCACGGCAGGCGATCGACGCCGTGCTCGGCATGTCGCCGACGACCTGCGGCAGGACGGCTGTCCGCGCATGGGCGGCCGTCGAAAAGCGCACGGGACTTTCGAACCTCACAAAGCTCGCGAAGGATCGCGAGGACGAGCGCTTTACCTACGATCAGGTCATCGCGCAGCCGCGTGAGACGATTACAGCGCCGACCTTTACGGGCAGCAATCAGAACCGCCGCTATACGCCCTTTACGAACAACGTGGAGGAGCTGATTCCGTTCCGCACGCTGACGGGACGCCAGCATTTCTACATGGATCACGAGGTCATGCGTGAGTTCGGCGAGGCACAGGCGGTCTACCGCCCGATCCTCGATTTCCGCCCGATGAATAAGTCGCTGAACGGTCCGCAGAAGGAGATCACGCTGAAGTATCTCACGCCGCACAACAAGTGGAGCACGCACAGCATGTACTTCGATGCGCAGCAGATGCTCACGATGTTCCGCGGCGGACAGAGCGTCTGGATGAGCGAGAAGGACGCAGCCGAGATCGGCGTAAAGGACAACGACTGGATCGAGCTCTACAACCGCAACGGCGTCGTCGCCTCGCGCGTCGTGACCTCGCCCCGCCTGCCGCGCGGCGTCGTCTTTATGCACCACGCGCAGGATCGCCACATCAACGTGCCGGGCTCGAAGCTCTCCGGGACGCGCGCGGGAACGCACAACACCCCGACGCACATTCACATGAAGCCCACCCACCTCATCGGCGGCTATGGGCAGCTCAGCTATGGATTTAACTACTACGGCCCGACGGGCAACCAGCGCGACTCGTATGTCGTCGTGCGGCGCATGGAGGAGGTAGATTGGCTTGAAGATTAAAGCACAGATCGCGATGGTCATGAATCTCGACAAGTGCATTGGCTGTCATACGTGCTCCATCCTGTGCAAGAACGTCTGGACGAACCGGCGCGGCGCGGAGTATATGTATTTCAACAACGTCGAGACAAAACCCGGCATCGGCTACCCGAAGCAGTGGGAGAATCAGGAAAAATGGAAGGGCGGCTGGGAGCTGAAGGACGGCGAACTGAGCCTCAAGACCGGCGGCAAGATCTCGCGCCTCGCAAAGCTCTTTTACCATCCGCAGCAGCCCGAGATGGACGACTACTATGAGCCGTGGACGTACGACTATGAGACGCTGATCCACACGAAGCGGCGCAACCACCAGCCCGTGGCGCGTCCGCGCTCGCTCATCACGCAGAAGCGCATGGAGATCAAGTGGGGCCCGAACTGGGAGGACGACCTCGCCGACGGACAGTCCGCACGCAAGGACTACAACCTCGGCAAGATCGGACAGGAGATCACGCTCGAGTTCCACGACATCTTCATGAAGCATCTGCCGCGTCTCTGCAACCACTGCCTCAACCCCGCCTGCGTCGCGGCGTGCCCCTCGGGCGCGATCTACAAGCGCGACGAGGACGGCGTGGTGCTGATCTCGCAGGACGGCTGCCGCGGCTGGCGTCACTGTGTCCCCGCGTGCCCGTACAAGAAGATCTACTACAACTGGGAGACGAACAAGGCGGAGAAGTGCGTGTTCTGCTTCCCGCGTCTGGAGAACGGCCTGCCGACCGTGTGCAGCGACGGCTGCGTCGGGCGCATGCGCTATCTCGGCGTGCTGCTCTACGATGCGGACAAGGTGAAGGCGGCGGCATCGACCCCCGACCCGAAGGACATCTACAAGGCGTACCTCGATGCGCTCTGCGATCCGAACGATCCCGCAACGGTGAAGGCTGCGCAGGAGGCGGGCATCCCTGACCGCTGGATCCGCGCGGCACAGAACTCGCCCTCGTATCGGCTCATCGCCGAATGGCAGCTCGCATTCCCGCTCCATCCGGAGTACCGCACGCTGCCGAACGTATGGTACGTCCCGCCCCTCAGCCCGATCGCACGGCGCGCCGAGGAGAAGGTATTCTTCCCCGGTGCGGCAGAGATGCGCATCCCCGTCGCCTACCTTGCCCAGCTCCTGACGGCGGGCGACACGGCGGCGATCGAGCGCGTCCTCGGCGTACTGCTCGAGCTGCGCACCTACATGCGCACAAAGCAGACGGGCGAGCCGCTGCCCGTGGGGCTCACGCACGATGCGGAGACCTACGAGGCGATGTATCGTCTGCTCGGCATCGCAAAGCGCCGCGATCGGTTCAACATCCCCGCAGGTGTGCAGGAAGTATCGCAGGATAAACTGCGCGAGCTGCAGGGGACGGCAGGCTATGCCTGTCCCGGGGGGTGCTGATGATGGAGACAAACAGCATTCAGAAGGAGCTGCTCCTCACCTCCTATCTCTTTGAGTACCCCTCCAAGGAATGGTGGGGAGACGTGAAGGAGTGCGCCGCCGCGGCGCATACCGTCGCGCGTCCGCAGTCGCGCGAGGTGCTCGAGGAGTTCTTTGACTACGTGGAGGAAAGCGACCCGAAGGAGTACGAGGACGCATACGTGCGCGCCTTCGACTTCTCGCAGAACACGAACCTCTACCTCACGACGCACAACCGCACCGATTTCGGCAAGCAGTCCGAGGAGATGCTCGCGTACAAGCAGCTCTTCCTCGATGCGGGCTATGACCTCGACCATGAGCTGCCCGACTACCTGCCCGCGCTCCTCGAGCTCGCGGCGGCCGTGCCCGAGGAGCGTGCGGCGCACATCCTCGCCGCGGTGCGTCCGAAACTGGAGCTCCTGCGTGACCGTCTGATCGAGGCGAAGCTGCCCTACGCGTTTCTGCTCGATGTCGTCCTCACGGGGGCGGCGCATCTGGAAGGGAGGACGGCATCATGAAACAGTTTGTCTGGGGCGCGCTCCCCTACATTGCGTTCACGTTCCTCATCGTGGGGACGATCGTGCGCTACACCGTCTTTGAGCGGAACTGGACGACGAAGTCCAGCCAGTTCCTCACGAAGGGGAACCTCCCGCTCGCAGGCCCCATGTTCCACCTCGGCCTCGTCATGGCACTCGGCGGACACATCATCGGTGTGCTCATCCCGAAGGCGGCGACGGAGGCGGTGGGCATCAACGAGCACCTCTATCACATGATCGCGCTCGGCGGCGGTACACCCGCGGGGATCCTCTTCTTCCTCGGCTTCATCCTCCTGCTCGGCCGCCGTTTCGGCACCGACCGCATGGCGGTGAACACGTCGTCGATGGATCGTTTCCTCTACTTCTTCCTCTTCCTTGCCATCTTCACGGGCTGTGCGGCGACGGGCCTCAACGCCTTAGTGGGTGGGTTTGACTACCGCGAGACCATCGCGCCGTGGTTCCGCTCCGTCCTTATGCTCAGCCCCGATATCTCCTACATGGAGAACGTGCCGCTCATGTTCCGCCTGCACATGCTCGCGTGGATGTCGGTCGCGATCCTCTTCCCGTTCACGCGCCTCGTGCACTGCCTCAGCGCACCGTTTGAGTATCTCTGGCGCAGCCCGATCATCTATCGGAAGAAGTAACGCACGACCGTAGTATACCTGAAAGCCTCTGCATCATCGGATGCGGGGGCTTTTTTAGGGAGCGCGGTCGGCATGGTGTAGACTTTTTCCTCCGAACGAGGTGGAACATTGGACGCAGAGCACCACAAGCCGAATGTATCCATACTTCCTTTATTGTCGTTTGTGCGCAGATTATGGTATAATGGCAGAACGGAGGGATGTCAATGCGCGTGGTGTTTTATGAGACGGCAGATGGCACCTGCCCCGTTGCGGATTTCTTAGACGCTCTCGATGCGAAGATGTACGCGAAGGTTGCACGGTCGATCCGATTGCTCGCGTGCATGGGAAATGAACTCCGCGCCCCACACTCAAAGGAGCTCGCAGACGGCATCATGGAGCTGCGCATCACCTTCGGCGGAAATATCACACGCGTGCTGTATTTTTTCGTTGTCGGCAATACGGCGGTTTTGACGAATGCCTTTGTGAAAAAGACACAGCGTACGCCGCCGCAGGAGATTGTGCGGGCACAGATGTATCGGGACGACTATCAAAGGAGACATGCACGATGAGAACCTTTGCAGACTATCATAGAGAAAAGATGAAAGATCCCGCGTATAAAAAAGAATACGATGCACTTGAGGAATGGTTTCAAGAAGAACTGGCGGCGCAGAGCCGTTCGGAAACGACGCCCCCTGTGATGCAGCAGACCTCACAGACGCACACGCAGCATGCGCTCGCATAGAATAGGGCGCATGGAGACATTTCGCACGTTGACCAAAGGCATAGAAGCCGATATAATAGAGGGACACGTATAGAGAGGAAAGGGTGGAATGTGCGATGGGAGAGCCAAATGCTGATGAGCTGATCCGCACGACGCTGGATCGGCGGACGGAGGAGCTGCGTGCGACGCTCGCGGCCGATCTTGAGACCGCGTGGAAGCACGGCGTGGAGGCCGGCAAGGCGGAGGGATTCGCCGAGGGCGAGTTCCGCGGACGCAAGCAGGGCGTCATCCGCGTGGCGATGAACTGCCTGCGTGCGGGGCTTGATACGGCGGTCGTCGCCAAGGCGGCGGAGCTGCCCGAGCCGATCATCAAGAAGCTCGCGCAGGACAACGGCATCGAGATCGCGTAAGAGATGCGCGGCGGATGCTTGAGGAAATACCGATGATTTGATGCGGCAGCACGCCGCATCTTTTTTGCGTATGACAAGAGCATAGCGCGCAGCAATGGAGCTGCTGCAGGGAACAAAACAGGCCGTGCAGCAACCTTTTTACTTGCAGCTGACAGAAAGCGAAGGAGATAAATTTTGATTTGGAATCAGCTAAAAATTTTCTTTGACTTACGTGGTGATATTGCTTCGACACAGGAAATTACGAAGCGGGTCAACGCTGGTATCCGATTTCGGGGGACGAATCTCAGCGTTTTGATACTGGCGATCTTTATTGCCTCCATCGGTCTCAATATGAATAGTACGGCGGTCATTATCGGAGCGATGCTGATCTCGCCGTTGATGGGGTCGATCCTTGGGATTGGCTATGGGCTTGCCCGTTATGACAGCACGTATATACGTTCCGGTGCAGGTAATCTATTCGCCCAAGTGCTCATTTCAGTTGCCACATCGACGCTTTATTTTTTCCTCACACCGATCGATGCCCCCTCGTCCGAACTGCTTGCACGGACATCGCCGACCATCTGGGATGTTTTGATTGCTGTCTTTGGCGGATTGGCAGGAATCATCGGCGTAACACGCAAAGAGGGCGGGAATGTCATCCCCGGTGTTGCGATTGCGACAGCTCTGATGCCTCCTCTCTGCACCGCAGGATATGGCATCGCCACGGGTGTGACGGCGTATACCGTGGGCGCACTCTATCTGTTCTTTATCAATAGCTTCTTTATCTGTCTGACTGCATTTGTTGTCCTGAAACTCATTGACATCCCATCGAAGATTGAGCGGGACTCCGTAGAATTTTCAAGACAAAAACGCTATCTGATGGCCTTAGCCATCCTTGTCACGCTGCCCAGCTGTTTCGCGGCGTATCAGAGCGTGCAGGAAAATCTGGAGAACGAGCAGGCGAAAATATTTTTTGAGGAGAATTTCAAAACACCTCCGCACATTGCCATCTCCTATACCTTGGATAACGAGAAGAAAACGCTGACGGTTTTTACAATCGCTAGAATATCGAAGGATGATCTTGTGGAATTGACGGAGAAATTGCATCAAAAGACACAGCTCAAACCGTTTCACCTAGAAATCTTTTCTTCGGAAGACCGTGAAGAAATGGAGGCGATGATCGATCAGAGACTCAGTGAGACAGGAAAAAGTGCTATTCCCTCTGTTCAGGAGCAGCAGACCGTGACCGCACTCAAGTCTGCCCGCGAGGAAAGTGAGAAGCAGGGGACTTACATATTGGACTGGAATCGTGAGGCGCGCATCGTTTTCCCGGAGATCTCCCGCATCGCCGTCGGGAGTGTACGCGAACCTGCCGGAACAGGAGGGGATACATCGACAGCTCTGAAGGAAAACCAGATTGCGTTTATCTATCTTAACGCCGATATGGACGAAGCGTCGCGTGCTCGCTTGACGCAATGGATTTCGGACAAAGCAAAGAACCGCGTAGAGGTACATTTCCTTCCTGAAACCACGGCTGCAGCGGACAACAAGGAGATGTAATTTTATCCGAGGTTCCCTTATTGGTTATTTTGCACGTATGTTGACCAGAACGTCGTGTAAGGCGACCCCCGGCGTGCCGGTTCGCGCCTCTCCCATATCGGCGGACTGCCCTGCGTTGAGCCAATTGAGCGTGAAAACGCGGCTTTCCCCCTGTGGACAGAGAATCGTATCCTGTGGCACGGTTTCCGTGAGGCACACCGTGACGTGAAGTTCCCCCGTCTCGTTCCAGAGGATGGCAGCGCTGTTCTCGGACAGCCCTTTTGCCGCAGCGGCTTTGGGGTGAAGAAAGACAACGGGATGCTCGGGAAGCTGTGTTTCTGGCAGTTGATGCTGACCGTTGATGTTTTGCTGTGCGTGCGGCGTCAGAAAATAGAATGGATACTCCTGTGTCGGAAAGAGAATGCTGCCCATGTCGGTGAGGGAGCAGCAGTGGAATTTTCCATCGTCTGTGGCGAATTGATGATCTGCCCACGGGACGCCCACATCATAAGAGCGTGTGCCCTTTTCGAGTTCGCGCCAGTGCTGAATGGACAGCCGCTCGTACACGATGGGCGTAAAGGTCTCGTCAAGGAAATCGGCAGCCTCCTTTTGATGCGGGAATGTGCTCGTATGGGGGGCAAGCTCGTTGAGGCGGCGCGTCAATAAGCGGGCGATCTCAAGATCACTCTTCGCCTCGCCGCGCGGCGGGATGGCGGGGGTGTTCAGTCCGACCCAGTGATGAAAATATCCTGTGTAGGCATCGAGTTCCTCGAACTCTGTTGTGACGGGCAGGAACAGATCGGACAGTGCGGCACTCTGTGTGAGAAATTTATCCGCCGTGACCACGAAATCGAGCTGTGTCCACGTGGATAAGAGCTTTTGCAGGGAGACATCCTGACCGAGCGGATTGCGGCAGGCGATCCATAGGAAGCGAACCGGCGGGTCATGGAGGGCGGCGAGTGAATCGGCGAATCGGTTGATGTCGATGAAACGCGTATCACTGCGGCGCTGCATGATCGCATCGGAAAACGGAAGCATGCCCTGATGGGCATAGTTTACGCCGCCCCCTCGGCATCCGATGTTTCCCGTCAACATGGAGAGTGCGTCGATGAGCCGAACCGCGAAGCCTCCGTGACGGTGCCGCTGCATTCCAAAGCCGCACCATACATGCATGGGATGGTTTTCCTCGATGAGTGCGGCGAGTTTTTGGACGGCATCGAGCGATTGTCCTGCGGTGCGCAGAAGCTCGCCGGCATCGAGTGCCGAGAGGTCGCGCAGGAACGAGGCTCCGCCTGCAATATGTGCAGGCGCGTCGTGGAGTGTATTGCGCTTTTCGAGCAGGTGGAGCAGAGCCAGCGCAAAGGAGGCGTCGCTCCCGGGGCGCAGTTGGATATAGTAGTCCGCTTTGCGCGCTGTTTCGGTAAATACGGGGTCAAGGACGACGATTGTCGCGCCTCTGCGTCGCGCTTCGTAGAAATATGGCATACAGTGCGCCGCTGTCCATGCGGGGTTCACGCCCCAGAGAAGGATGAGTTTGGCCTGCGTGACATCACGAATGCTGGCGGTGATATTTGCGCCGAAATCGAAATACTGTGCATCGAGACCTGCGGAAAAGCAGGGGTTTCCCCGCGTCTGAGTGGTTGCGCCCAGACTATTGAACATCCCTTCGACGGCATAGTGCAGGAGCCCCAAATTGCCCGAATACTTGTTGAGGCAGAGCGGCAGCGTTGAGCCGTAGGACGCTTTGATGTCCAAAATTTTGTGTGCGAGGAGATCGATGGCCCGCGCCCATGAGATGCGCGACCATCTGCCGCTGCCGCGCCCATGCTGGATCATCGGATGGAGAATGCGGCGCGGGTCGTAGATGGAGGAGAGAATGTGCTGGCGTTTGGAACATAGACGTCCTGCCGTGACGGGGTTCTGTGCATCGCCGTAGAGATCCGTGATTTGGCCGTCCCGACTGCGTGCGATGATGGCGCAGGAGTCATAGCAGTTGCGGGTGCAGATATGATGGGTAATTTGATCTGATTTATGCGTGAGCATGGATAACCTCGCGAAAAGAAAGCAGGAAACACATACGTACGATGCGTTTCCTGCTTTGTTTTATGAATCGCTGATACAATGAGATATCGAATGTATCAACGATTCCTTTATCTCAGTGAAACAAGGGGAAGGGGAGGACGGAGGCGTAGAAGAGCTGATGTCCGAGCAGCTCCCCGAGGACAATCAGCAGGAACGCCAAGAGAGACAGGCGGTGTGCCGCCGCACTCGGTACGGAGATTTTCCTGAGCAGGAAGAGCGGCAGGAGCGCACCGACGGCAATGCGGAGAACGAGCCAGCCGGTCGGAAGCATCAGGTGGTCTGCCTGCACAACAGCATAGGCAATGCTGATTACAACTCCCGCAAGCAGGACGAGTGAAATGATGCGCACGAGGGGGAACTGTACCGCCTGTTTTTTCTGCAGCAGCAGAAACTGCAGGAGCGCCGGTCCTGCGGCGAAGGTCGTCAGCAGGAAGAACAGCAGGGGGAAGGGAGAGTCCCATGCAGGGCGCGAGGGGAGAGTGTAGACGAGAGAGGTCGATAGAATGCTGAGCAGACCGGCAACACTTCCCAGTATACCACAGAAACGATGCAGTGCAGCATTTCGTGCTGAAAAAAAGAAGTAGAGCACCACCATGCCGCAGAACGTATTGATCCCCAAAATCTCACGGCTGAGCCAGGAATGATCGAGACCGAGGAGGGCGCGCCATCCGCCGGCAGGATCCCCGAGATGCGCGGTTGAACACGCCATCGACAGCACGGCACAGAGAAAGATGACACAGGCGCAGAAGCGAACGGTCTTCTGCTCCAGTGATTCTCTGGCTTCTGTAATCGTCAGGAAGAGAAAGGCACCGACGGCAATTTGAGAGAGCGTCGTGAAAAACACGAGTGGCAGTTCGTCGAATGTCATCATTTGGTTTCCCTCCAGTTCTGTTTGCCCATCTTAGCCTCGATAAATCGCGTAGAGGGGTGCGTCATATCGGTCGGCGGAAGCCCCGGCAGTGTGTCGCGATATGCTGCATTTTTGGGGTCGGACAGGTCGATGATCTCCAGTGCCTCCACAGGGCAGCTCTTTACGCAGATGGGGGCTTCCCCGTTATCCAGCCGCGCGGCACACATCTCGCACTTGCTGACCTTGCCAAGCGTCTTGTCGAAGCAGGGCACCCGATACGGGCACGCCATCATGCAGAGCTTACAGCCGATACAGCGGTCCTGATCGTGCATCACAATGCCGTCGTCGCGTTTGCTGTAGGCACTGGTTGGGCACGCCTTCATGCAGGAGGGAGCATCACAGTGATTGCAGGCGAGCGAGACGCTGACGCGGCAGGGCTGGGGGAGATCCTTTTCCTGCATATAGTACACCTTGCGCCAGTGAACAGAGGCTTCCTGCTGATAGTAGTTCTTGCAGGCAATTTCACACGCATTGCAGCCAATGCAGCGATCCGTATGAACGAGAAAGGCATAACGTTTGCTCAAGAGACTCACTCCTTTCAGGCTTTCACTAGGGCGACAAAGTTATCGTGGAACGCGAGACCCGGTGAGCCGGTCGCTTTCTTTCCCATATCGGAGGGAATGGCGTGCAGGGTCGTGTTGATGTTAAACGGCGTATCCTTCAGCCACATCTCGTAGACGACGAGCGTATCGGGTGCAACGGTGCGCGTAAGATGCGTCTTTAGACGCACTTCGCCCTCGTTGTTGTAAAGACGAACCATATCCCCCTCGGCAACATGGTACTGCTTTGCCGTATTCGGATGAATCTCCACCGTCGGCTCGTGATGAATATTCGCCATCCAATCGAGGTTCTGGAACTGCGAGTTTATGCCGAGCTTCCAATGCGGGGAAATCAGACGCAGGGGGTATGACTCGGGCACGTCCATCGGCGCGTTCCAGATCGGGAGCAGCTCGTGACCCTCCGTTTGTGCTGTCTCGGATGCAAATTCGTATTTTCCCGACGGCGTTTTGAATTTGCCGTCCTGCCAGCCGATCAGACCCTTTACTGCCTTGCGCGGGCCCTTTTTGAGTTCCTCCCAATGCGTGAGTCCGAACTGCGCCAAAAATTCCGGGGAAAACTCAGCGGCAAGCCATTCATCGACAGCACCTGAGGTCGGATAGGTGCAGCTTCCGGGCGCAAGCTCATTCAGGCGAGCGGAAAGCCCCATGGCAATCGCAAGATCGCTCTTTGCTTCGTACATAGGCGCAATTGCCTGCTCGTTGAGCGAGAGCCAGTAATGCCAGTAGGAGACGTTCAGTCCGGCGGTTTCAAAGGCGCTCGTTACGGGGAGAACGATGTCGCTCATGGCGACGGTCGGCGTCATAAAGAGGTCTGCCGTCACGACGAGATCCATGGACGCGAACGCCTCTTTTACAACGGCGGCCTCGGGATCCTGCATCATGGGGTTGCGGCAGGCGATCCAGAGCATCTTGATCGGGGGATCCTGTGCGTCCAGAACCTCACGGCCAAAATTATTGATGTTGATGATGCGGTCTTTTTCCGTGGCCGTTCCTGCGGGCGGCTTCATCTTCATGGCGTGATACTGGATGCCCCATGTTTGGAGCTGCGCGTACTGTGCGCCGCCGCCGGAGGTTCCGATATTTCCTGTCATGGCAGCGAGCGTGTCGATGCAGCGTACATTCTGGCCGCCGTTTACATGGCGCTGCATTCCGTATCCGATCCAGATGTTTGCGGGCTTGGTCGAGGCGTATTCCTGTGCCAGTGTCTCGATGACACTGGCCTCAATGCCCGTTTCTTTCGCTGCCCATTCAACGGTGATGTTTTCACGCAGATATTGGAAGTATTCTTCATAGCCCTTCGCATTCTGCTGCAGCCAATTCCTATCGACGAGATCATGCTCTAGGATGTAGCTGGCCATGCCGAGTGCGAGAGCACCGTCCGTGCTCGCTTTGATCTGGATGTACCAATCCGCTTTCGAGGCGGTTTGGGTGAGGGTGGGGTCGATGACGACCACCTTGCAGCCATTCCGCTGTGCCTGCTCGATGAGGTACATGGAGTGCACCGAGCACCACGCGGGATTTGCGCCCCAGAGAATCAGATACTTGCTGTTGACGAGATCCTCAGGGTCGTTGTTCCAGACCGTCCCGAAGTCGAAGGTCTGTGCATCAACGCCGGCAGGCCAGCACGGTGTTCCCGTCGCCCGCGTCGTATGCCCGATGCTCGACATCATGCCCTCGACGCAGTAGTTGAGCAGGTTGAAATTGCCCGAGTACTTGTTGAGACAGATGGGGAGTGTAGAGCCGTATTCTTCCTTGATGGAGAGAATCTGCTTGGCAATGATGTCGAATGCTTCGTCCCAGCTGATCCGCTCCCATTTCCCACTGCCGCGCCCCACCTGGCGCATGGGGTATTTGATGCGATCCGGACTGTAGACGGAGCGCGTATAGGAAAATCCCTTTGCACAGAGACGCCCATGTGTATACGTATTGGCGGGGTTGCCCTCAACGTATTTCAAAACACCGTCTTTGACGGTCGAAAGAACAGAGCACGAGTCATAGCAGTTGCGCGGACAGGCACTTTGAAAAACCTGTTCGGATGCTTCCGCCGCAGCGGGACGGAACGGCGTTTTGTCAAGCGTGAGCGAAGACCCAATTCCGGCGGAAATGACGGCGGCGAGACTTCCTTTTAGGAAGGTTCGGCGGCTGAATGAATGCGGCGAATTCATGAGAGAGCCTCCTTTTCAGAAGTGAAAAACAACTGGGCAGCCTTGCCGACCTGTCGGCAAAATGGCGTCGTGCTGTGTGCGGCGACGTGCTCCAAATGGGGGAAGATCCAGCAGAGCAGGTGATCCCGCAGGAAAGCAGTATAGTGTGCAGCGATATCGGATTGGCCGTCGGCTTGCGGCGACGGCGAGAGACTGCGGAGCAGGCAGGCGGCAAAAGCCGCCTCGTAGTGGAGATGGTCGTCCGGGATGCGTCCTTTGTCGGAAATCTCGATGCCGACGGCTCGATATGCCTGACGGACGGACATGGTTTGCCTCGTCATGGTCAGCCGATCGGGGGAGAGGTAGGATGATTCGTACGGGGGCGCCAAGAGTTTCTGCGGCCCGACGAACAGGCGGTTGAAGTCAAAGCCCACATCATCTTCTTTTGGCGGGAGCACCAACTCTGAATGAAGATAAGCATTGGTAAGCCGAATGAATGTCTCACCCGCCGGTAGATTGCCGGCGTAATACGAAGAGAGTGCTTCATACAGCGCAGCGCGTTGTTCCGTGTCTTGTGACAGCATAGATTCACCTCCCCCATTGGTTCAATCGTGGATAATGAAGTCCGCGAGATAGGTGCTGAAAAGATCAGCGATTTTCTAAAGCTATTTTACGATAAATAAAAACGACCAATTCTGTTGTCTTATACAAGAATTGGCCGAAGTTTTGGAGAAACATACAATGCAAAGGCTGTTATTGTCTTAGATGGCGCAGAACACGTAAAGACTGACAGGCGACATAGAAGAGCACACGTTGATCGGCAAACGTGAGGTCGGCATCTAGGAGTTCGCTGATTTTACGGATGTGGTTGCGCAGCGTGTTGACGTGGATGAACAGGCGCTGGGCCGCTGCGGGCAGCGATTCGTTTTCCTCGAAATATACTTCCAGCGTGCGCAGATAGGCTGTGTTATTTTTCTCGTCATAGTCGATGAGAGGGGCGAGCGTTTCCTGACAAAAGTCGTCGAGCTCCTCCGTGCGGACATGGGATAGGAGCTTTAAGATTCCTAAATCGGCATAGGATGTAATGCCTTCCGTCGGGTGGCGATATCGGCCGAGACTCACCGCCTGTTTTGCCTCCTGAAAGCTGCGGCAAAGATCGGCAGGGGCATCATGCAGCTGTCCAATACCGATGGACAGCGTGGGGAGGAACGCCGCACGCGCATGGAGCTCTTGCTGAAATTGCTTTGCCATGCTGCACAGACCTTGCCGACAGAGGTTTGACTGCTCCAGCAGGAGGACGAGCTGGTCGTCCAGCAGCAGGGAGATCGGCTGCGGAACGCGACGAGAGAAGAATCGCAGGGCTTCTTGTTCGAGGATGGCAAGATGGGATGCCAGCTGCTCGGCGGAGCGTGTGAGGTCGAACTCCACGACCACAACGTAATGCGGGCGATCCATGTGGTAGTTCCACAAGCGTCCGAGTGCCGTCATTTCATTTGACGATTCGAAGTTGTGATAGATCAGGTCATAGAGAAAATGTTCCCGGTAACGGCGGTCATGGTCGTCGATTTCTTGCTTGTGCCACAGTAAAAATGTTATATTGGATCCGAACTGTGCGAGCTGATCTTCCTGCTGTAAGGAAAGATGCTCCGAAGTCGTCGGAAGGACAAGCCATCCGTATGCGGCGTTTGCCTGCGCTAATGAGTATAGGGTGAGCGTGGGAAAAGAAGCGCTGCCCTGCTGAAGCAGCACCTGTCGGTTTCTTTGCAGCAGAGCAAGTACGTCAGAGGGGAAGTCTGCCGTCGCGGCAATGGGCGTCCCCACTGCATCGAGCACGAGGAGAGGAAGCCCCAGTGCGTGAGCAGCGCAGTTCATCTGCTCCTCGATGGAAAAGCCTGCCGAAGACAGGCCTGCCTCAATTGTGGTCATGATGTTCCTCCGTTCTCCAAAAACAGGTTGTCGGCTGTGCAGGAAGGATACAGATGGATGGGCGCGTGAACGTGGTCATGGCATAGCTCTCTGCCATTTGCCGAAGATCCGGTGGAACCGTACGCATATCGACAAGGCGCAGCGCTCCCATCAAACAGGCATTGACACAGGCGGGCGGCAGGTCTTGCTGCAGGCGGTCCCAGCACAAGTCGCATTTATCGACCTTTTTCGTCTGTGGGAGCAGTCGCGGTGCGTGAAAGGGACAGGCCCCGACGCAGCGTCCGCAGCCTGTGCATGCGGTGCTGTGGTGGATCACAATGCCGTTTCGCAGCTTGCTGTAGCAATGGGACGGGCAAACACGAATGCATTCGGGCGCTGCGCAGTGGTTGCAGGCGAGTGTCAGACAGTCATGGGAATCCTCCACGGCCTTGAGATGGCGAAATACCGTGTGAATGCCTGCGTGCTTGTGACTGCAGGCATTTACGCAAGCATGACAGCCAATGCAGCGTGATAAATCAATCTGAAAGCCAAGCTGATGTATTTTCATTGGACAAACTCCCTGTTGTGGTACGGCAGTATGATATAATACACAGGTAAATGTGTATAAGGAGAAATCTTAACTATGGCATATCGTAGCATTGATTTTGAGCATTGTCTACGTCGTTATCAGGGGGCTCCTTGCCATCGCTGTGAAATGATTTGTCCGAATAAGGCCATCCATGACGGGCAGATCGATGAACCATTATGCGATGACTGCGGGCTATGCACCGCGGTTTGCCCGATGGGGGCTGTCCGTGCACAGGTGGACTATGAGGCGCTGTTCGTGCGCATAGAGCAGATGGAGGAGCCTCTCCTCGTTTGTAAAAAAACATCCTCCTCCGGCCTTCCCTGTCTCGGTGTTCTCACGCGTCATATCCTCTGGGGTTTGGCGTCGCGCAGGCCGCTTCGTATCGACCGTTCCCGCTGCGCTTCCTGCAGACCTGCCGTGGCGAAGTGGCTGACACAGGAGGTGGACGCTTGCAGCGAAGCACTTGCGCTATGTGGGAAATCTCCGATTCGATGCGTATCGACAGAGCCTCACGAAAAGGCGGCGGCCGTCAGCCGCCGCGCCTTCTTTCGTGCGTTGTTTCAGGCGGCGGGGCACGAAATCGAAGCGATTGCCAAGAGCGAGTCCGGCGTTATGTATACCTTCCTGCCGCAGAATTTACTGGCGCGGCAAGCGATTAATCCGGCGGAGATGGCATCACTTCTCGGCGGGATCGAGGTAGGTGATGCGTGCGATGGGTGCCGCCTCTGTGAAAAAATCTGTCCGCATCAGGCACTGCAGATTGTCATGGCGGAGGAGGGGGCGGTTCTTTCGTTTCACGCGGAGCGATGTACGTCATGCGGCCTGTGCCAAGGGAATTGCCCGCAGCACGCCTTGAAAATTCTCCCCGTCTTCGATGGGAAAAATCGTTTCGTGCTGCAAACGACTGAACAAGAGACCGTGCCGGATTCGAAAGAAAATCATTTTTTCCTGCGGCGTGGGTAAGGAGAGGCACACATAAAATGATAATGCTCTATGTATTAGCGATTCTGTGATATGGGAAAGGAGCACAGCATGACATTTCCAAAGGATTTCCTCTGGGGCGGGGCGGTCGCCGCAAATCAGTGCGAGGGCGCATACCATGCGGACGGCAAGGGACTCGACATTCAGGACATCATGCCGCACGGCATCATGGGGGCGCCGACGGCAGAGCCGACCGCGGACAATCTGAAGCTCACGGCGATTGACTTCTACCATCGGTATCGGGAGGATATCGCCCTCTTTGCCGAGATGGGGTTCAAGGTGTTCCGCACGTCGATTGCGTGGAGCCGCATCTATCCGAACGGGGACGATGCGGAGCCGAACGAGGCGGGGCTGCAGTTCTACGATGATCTCTTCGACGAGTGCCGGAAATACGGCATCGAGCCGCTCGTCACGATCTCGCACTATGAGACGCCGCTTCATCTTGCGAAAACATACAACGGCTGGATGAGTCACGACCTCATCGACTTCTACGAACGCTATGTGCGCACGATCTTTACGCGCTATCGGGATAAAGTAAAATACTGGCTGACGTTCAACGAGATCAACTCCGTGCTGCACGAGCCGCTGCTCTCGGGCGGCATCATGACGCCGAAGTCTGAGCTGTCACTGTCGGATCTCTATCAGGCGTGTCATCATGAGTTCGTTGCCTCGGCACGCGCAGTCAAGATCGGGCATGAGATCATCCCGGACGCCAAGATCGGCTGCATGATCCTCGCGATGCCGACCTATCCGCTGACCCCCGCGCCCGACGACATGATCGCCGTCATGCAGGCGGAGCATTTTAACGACTTCTTCGGCGATATGCACGTACGCGGTGTGTACCCCGGCTATATGAAACGGTACTTTCGTGAGAACGGCATCGAGATCAGGGCGACGGAGGAGGAACTGCGCCTTCTGCGGGAGCATACGGTGGACTTCGTTTCGTTCAGCTACTACGTCAGCATCTGTGAGGGCGCAGGCGGTACGGCGGGCGGCGGCAACATCCTCGGCGGGAAGAAAAACCCATATCTGAGGGCAAGCGAATGGGGCTGGCAGATCGACCCGCAAGGGCTGCGGCTCGTGCTGAACCGCTTCTATGATCGCTGGCAGAAGCCGCTCTTCATCGTGGAGAACGGACTGGGCGCAAAGGACGTGCTCGTCGCGGATGGCGCGGGTGGCATGACGGTGGAGGACGACTACCGCATCGACTATCTGAACGACCATCTCGTGCAGGTGGAGGAGGCCATCGCGGACGGCGTGCCCGTCATGGGCTATACGACGTGGGGCTGCATCGACCTCGTGAGCGCATCGACCGCGCAGATGAGCAAGCGCTACGGCTTCATCTACGTCGACCGAAATGACGACGGGACGGGGACGCTCGCGCGGCACCGCAAGAAATCGTTCCACTGGTATAGGAACGTGATCGCGACCAATGGGGGCTGCTTGCGGCGCACGGCGGAATGAGGCGCAGAGATCCCCTGCCCATCGACTGCATTGAGGCACACGCGCAGCGCACCATGTTTTGTGAAAAAATACCACACAACACGCGCAAGTGCGAAAGAAAAATTGTACGCGGAAAAAAACTTGTCACTTGTCACAGGCTTGTGATAAGATGAACGCAGTCGTTCGTGCGGCGGCTGTGCCGCACGTCAGTAGAACACCCCCAAGGGAATCGCTGATCCAATGAGAAACCAAATGTATCAGTGCATCCCAAGACAAAGGAGGCGCATCTATGGAAACCTTGGCCGCAATCATTTTTGTCGTGATGTACATGGTGATCGTGTCGGAGAAGATCCACCGCACGGTCGCCGCGATGATCGGCGCAGTACTCATGATGCTGCTCGGCATCCTCTCGCAGGAGGTCGCGCTGCACCATGTGGACTTTGAGACGCTCGGGCTGCTCGTCGGAATGATGGTGCTCGTCGGCGTGACGAAGGAGACGGGGCTCTTTGACTACGTCGCCATCAAGGCGGCGAAATCCGCACAGGCGGAGCCGCGCCGCATCCTCGTCTACCTCTGCGTGATCACGGCGGTATTCTCCGCCTTCCTCGACAACGTGACGACGGTGCTGCTCATGGTGCCGGTGACGTTCAGCATCACAAAGATTCTGAAACTCGATCCGATGCCGTATCTTCTGACGCAGATCATCGCCTCGAACATCGGCGGAACGGCGACACTCATCGGCGACCCGCCGAACATCATGATCGGCAGTGCGGTCAAGGAACTGACCTTCGTCATGTTCATCGAACATCTCGCACCGATCGCCATCGTATGTATGGCGGTTGTGCTCTTTATCATGGCGACGATCTACCGCAAGAGCCTTGTGACGACGCCGGAGCTGCAGGCAGAGCTGATGCAGATGGACGAAAAGGCGGCGATCACGGATCATGCCCTGCTGAAGCGCTCGCTCTTCGTGCTGGGGCTGACGATCCTCGGATTTTTCACGCACTCCTTTACGCATATTGAGTCCTCGCTCATCGCGCTCTCGGGCGGCTTCCTGCTGCTCCTCCTCGCGGGCGGCAGCGAGCACCTCGTGGAAAAGGCGATGCATGCGGTCGAGTGGCCGACGATCTTCTTCTTTATCGGACTCTTTATCGCGGTCGGCGGTCTGATCGAGGTCGGCATCATCGCCCAGCTCGCGGAGACGGCGGTCAATGCGACGGGCGGCGACCTGACGGCAACGTCGCTCCTCATCCTCTGGATGAGTGCGATCATCTCGTCCGTGCTGGACAACATTCCGTTCGTCGCGACGATGATTCCGCTCATTCAGAACATGGGCGCGATGGGCATCACGAACCTCGAGCCGCTCTGGTGGTCACTCGCGCTCGGCGCCTGCCTCGGCGGCAACGGGACGCTCGTCGGCGCATCGGCGAACCTCATCGTGGCGGGGATGGCGGCGGAGCGCGGCGTACACATCAGCTTCGTCCGCTACTTCAAGATCGGCTTCCCGCTCATGCTGCTCACGATCGTCCTCTCGACGGTCTACGTCTACGTGCGCTATCTGCTCTGATTTCTAAAGTATAAAAGAAAATTATTCTTTTTAGCCCGTTTTTTTTCTCAGCTTTCCCGTTTTTTTACAGGTATAGAAATACATCCAGGGGCTACATTGGGAAAAAG
>ERZ773037.426-NODE-426-length-22851-cov-3.107036_pt1 | contig 22851 bp, 15 predicted proteins | sample MGYA00511466_ERZ773037 | MGnify/ENA primary metagenome ERZ773037 (study PRJEB29015, sample SAMEA2738146) | human oral metagenome | biome: human oral; feature: human-associated habitat; material: saliva | place: China | collected 2202 ... | reverse complement strand
AGTTGAAGCCCTGCTGCATACATTAATTCAAGTACGGCCTTATCTCTTATACCACTATCCGTGTCGTCTGTAACAGAAGCAAGAAGCAAATCTATTTCTTCGACGGTGAAATAATCTATAGTTTTTTTATTGAGTTTAGGTGCCTTAAGTCCTAGAGTTGGATTCTTTCTCATAGCCCCCGTATTTACAAGATAATTATAGAAGGCTCTTACAGATGATATCCTCCTTCTTATGGTAGCCGGCGCATAATCCTGCCTTTTTAAGTTTTCGACAAAATCATCGATATCCGTATTTTTTACCCTCTTATATCCTTTTATGCCCTTTCCATAGACGAATATGTGAAAGGCTTGCAGATCTTCATGATATGCCCCTATTGTGCTCGTAGAAAGAGATCTGTCTTTTTCAAGATACACAAAAAAGTTTTTCATATCCTTATTTTTCTTCATACTTCATACCTTTCTATGTATTTCCAACTCGAATATTTATCGGCGATTTTTACTTAATCATAAATTTCTCTAATAACATATAACATAATTGTTGTTTACACCATATAAAGTCCTTGATATTACATCTTGAAAACGTTACTTTAAAAGCTTATTCATCATTAATTCTTCCTCGGTGTGCGAAAACATGCCATATAGATAATATATTTTAAAGCTATATTTATCTTTCTATAATTATTCACTGTATTTATTTAAATAGGCTATTAAAATTCCTATGGTTGACTTTGCATCCAAAAACTTACCTTCTTTTGCCATTTTATAGGCTTCATCAAAATCTATGAGTAGAATTTCAATGTTTTCTCCTTCTTCCGTACAGGGCTTTCCCGGTGTCAGCTCCGTTGCTAAATAAAAATATATCTCTTCCTTGGAATAGCCCACACTTGGAAAACTCTTATGGATAAGTTTAATATCCTTTGCATCAAAACCTGTCTCCTCCATAAGCTCCGTTCTGGCTCTACCTTTAATATCATCATCGTCGTGTTCTATTTTCCCCGCAGGGATTTCAAGCACAACATCGTCTATAGCCTTTCGATACTGCTTTTCTAAAACTATCTTGTTATCATCTGTAAGCGCAACAACGGCAACTGCGCCTCTATGCATTACTATCTCTCTCGTCGCTATATTACCCGTTTCTACTCTGACATGTTCTTCGCATACCTTTATCACCTTGCCGTCATAAACGAGCTTACTGTCTATCGTTTCTTCCCTAAAAATCATTAATTATTTTCCTCGCTCATAGCCTTAGACTTTTCATAAGCCGCATTAAATCCTCTATCGACAAGTTCATAAAATCCATTACTTTCGAGTAAATTAACAGCTTCAATCGTAGTACCGCCCTTTGAACAAACGTTATCTATCAATGTATCAAGAGATTCGGTACTCGAAAGCACCATTTTTGCAGCTCCTATCACAGCATGTGCGGCAACGTCCCTTGCAGTTTTTTCAGAGAGTCCCCTTGTAATGGCAGAGTTCATGAGTTGTTTTATGTACATGTAGGTATAGGCGGGACTCGAACCGCTGATCCCTATGGCGCAATGCATGAGATCCTCCTCAATCATATAAGTGCTCCCAAACATCTCTATAATAGCAATTGCTTCATCCACATCCGCCTTAGACATGTTGTTGCTGCTACAGACCGCTGTCGTGCCTTCACCTATCATGGCAGGTGTGTTTGGCATAATTCTCATGATTTTCATTCCGCCTATAATATTTCCTATTTCTTCTATGGTTGTAGCAGATACCATGGATATCAAAATCTTATTGCTGTTAAATTCACTAGCTATATCCTTCAAAACATTCAATGCAATATCGGGTTTTACTCCTAAAAAAACAACGTCGGATGCTTTAGTAAGCTCCTTAGCTGAATCAGTAGCCACAGCGCCTAAACCCGCAAAGTCATCCTTCTTTTTATCATCTGCATCAAAAACATAGATGGTATCGGCGCCGTCCTTTTTATTTAAGATGGACTTTGCTATCGCTCCGCCCATATTGCCTACGCCTATAAATCCTATACTTCTCATACGATCCTCCCGATTTTAATATAAAATAGTACCGTCTTCCTTGTCGTTAATAGCTTTTATTATTGCATGTTCATGCTTTCCATTAAGTAAAATAACAGGAATATTGTGGCTTTTAAGCCTTTCGGCGGCACTTAGCTTCGTTTCCACGCCACCGCTTCCAAAATCGCTTCTATCTCCGATTTCAATTGAATTTCTAAGTTCATCAAGGTCGCTGGCCTCTTTTATGAGTTTTGCATCCGTTTTATCGGGGGACTTATCGTAAATTCCTGATATTTGTCCGAGCATTATAAGAAGGTTCGCATTCCATAGCTCCGCCGTCAAGGCGCCCAAGGTATCATTATCTCCTATCTTAAGCTCTTCAGTGGCAACAGTATCATTCTCGTTTATAATTGGGATAACTCCCTCATCTATGAGCGTAAAGAGCACATTTCTGATGCTTAGCGATCTACCGCTATCTTTAAAATCATTTCTTGTAAGGAGAATCTGCGCCGCCTTCATATCCATTTTATTAAGATACTTTTTATATGCATTTATGAGTTCCACCTGGCCTATAGCACATAGAGCCTGCCTATAGTTAAGATCCCTTCGCCTGTCCCACTTATTGAGTTCACCGACGCCACAAATTCCTGCACCCGATGAAACTATCATGAGCTTTTTCCCCATGTTATATAATTCAGTCACCTGCTCTGCAATGTCCTTGAATATAAGTTCATTAACCCTGCCATTGTCATCCGAAAGAACATTGCTGCCGATTTTTATCACAATCTTATCGCTTTTTAATATAGCTTCACTTAATCTTCCCATACAATCCTCCATATTTAATAGCTATATTATAGCATTTTTATAACCGGCTTAATTTATCACAATACTCATATATTATGCCCATAAGTTCTATTTTTGTTCCGGCTTCATAAAGTCGCTTTCGATAATCCTTAACTCCCGATGTGTTCTTTAAATATTTGGATAATTTCTTTCTAAGCTCAAGCAAAGCCCTCTTTTCACCCTTGTATGATACCGTAAGGTCTATCAATTTTTTTAATGTATTCAAAATTTCATCTGCACAGGGCTCGTATTCAGTAATCTCATCTATGCTCTTACCCTTACGAATTTCAGAAAGCGCCATGTTACACGATTTAAAAATCCAAGGTTTACCTATGGCTCCCCTTCCTATCATAACCATATCACAGCCTGTTTCATCCATAAATTCCAGAGCTTCTTTAGCGCTTTTTATATCACCATTGCCAATAACGGGTATAGAAACGCTTTGTTTTACTGAAGCTATTACATCCCTATTTACACTGCCTTCATACTTCTGTTTAGCGGTTCTTCCATGAACTGCTACTGCACTTGCGCCGGCACTTTCAATCGCCTTAGCGCAGTCAACGGCATTGATATTATTATTGTCCCAACCGATTCTTATCTTCGCAGTAACAGGTTTTTGCGTAATCTTTACAGCGTCTTTTACCATATCGTAAATGATGTCCGGTCTTTTCATTAGAGCTGCGCCGGAACCGCTTTTTACGATCTTTTGCATGGGACAGCCCATATTTATATCTACTATTGCATTTCCCTTATTCTCTATACACTGTATTCCGTGCGCAACAGCATCCGGATCACTCCCGAATATTTGAATGGCGATAAAGCCATCAGCACCTCTAAAATCAAGGAGTTCTTCGGTATTTTTTTGCTCATAGATAAGACCCTTGGCGCTAACCATTTCAGAATATACAAGTCCCGCTCCAAACTCCAAAGCTATGGTTCTTACCGCATTATCAGTAAATCCTGCCAGAGGTGCCATCAAAAAGGGAGATGGAAGTTCTATGTCGCCTATAACATTACCTGGAGTTATCATTATTTTTTTCGTATATCAGTGCAAGTCCCTCGAGCGTAAGATGCGGCTCAACCGCATCAAAAACCTGGGTTCCTTTGTCTATCATGGTAGCCATTCCGCCCGTTCCTATGACCTTTATAATTTCATCATCGCAGCAACCGATGCTCGCGCAGTTTATGATTTCCTTTTTCATTTTTTCTACTATAAACTTAATCATTCCCATGTGACCGTACACAACACCAGCCTGCATGCTGTTTATGGTGTTTCTGCATATAGCCTTGCCGGGATCTTCGAGTTCTATCTTAGGTAGCTTTGCCGTTTTTTCAAAAAGCGCTTCGGATGCTATCTTTATACCCGGTGCTATTGCACCTCCAAGGTATTCCGCATTTTTGGATACTGCGCAAAATGTTGTAGCCGTACCGAAGTCTATTATTATTACAGGTCCTCCGTATTTGTGATAAGCCGCAACCGCATTTACGATTCTATCAGAACCTACCTGCTTTGGATTATCGTATTTAATTATTATTCCCGTCTTTATGCCGGGCTCTACCACTATAGCTTCTTTTCCAAAGTACTTTCTTGAAAAATGCTGAAGGGAATATAGCACTGAAGGCACGACAGTTGAAATGATTATGTCATCAATATCGCTCATGTTTATCTTTTCATAGCTGAAGAACTGGTTTACAATCATTCCGTATTCATCTGCACTCTTGTTGCCGTTTGTCTCTATTCGAAAGCTGTGTTTCATATGCAAATTATCGAACACACCAATAACAATATTGGAATTCCCAACATCAAAAGCTAATAACATCTTCTTCTCCTATATCGAAAAAATAAACAAAATAACTATTATGAGCCCTTATGGCATAAGTTTTTCGAGACGCTTTAGAGCAACAGCTATCGTAAGCCCGGGTATAACCCTGTTTCCCGTTATCTCTACTCCGAGAAGTGCATTTATCTTCCTCAGTCTATACTTCACCGTATTTATGTGTATCCCGATCAGTTCACTGGTTTTGGCTGCATTCATGCCGGAATCCAGTACAAAGGTTTCCAACGTTCCTAAAAGTTGTTCCCGTTTTTTTGATGATATCAAAGCAAACGGAGCAAGAAGGTCAATGTAATTTTTCTTGATTTTGCCTTCACCCACCTCAATATCTATACAGTTGCTTACGAGAGCCATTTCATATTTTGTAAATACTCTCTTATAAGGAAAGATATTCTGCGCAAAAGACCAGCTTTCTTCTATTTCCTTATAGGCATCTGCTACGCCGTCTATGCCGTCTATGCCCGTTATATGGAAAATTCTGGCACTTTTGTTGCCTTTCAAGGATTCATATAGCTCGGAACATTTTTGTTTAAATTCTCCGACTTTATCAAGGTTTGCGTTTACCCTTGTTATCATGCCGTATGTCTCCCCGTTATCGGAAATCCTATGAAGTGAAAAGCCTTCTTCTTTTTCAAACCTTAAGAATATATCTTCACAGCTATCAGAGCTTATATCCTTTGCAAAGAATACACTGAGGATTTCACTGGGCTTTATCTTGGCTTCTTCATTTAATGAATATGCAAGGGGCTTATTCCCTCTCACTAAAGCTCTTATGAGTTCCGTTTTCGAATCACGCTTCGGTTTATAATTCCACATTCCCATAGAAAGTTCTATGACTTCAGAAAGTTTATTCATATCCTCAGACGTGTACATGTCTTCATTATCTACCAAAAACATGTAGTAACTGGTTTCTTCAATTCTAACGGTTCTCCAATACGTATCTATTCCATTTACGCTCACAAATACGCTTGAGCGCTGCTTACCGTCCAATCTGTTTTCTCTGGCCTTCTTTACAGCCTCTTGTATAGTCTCCCTCTTCCTTGTCTCTACAGTAAATATAGGATTGAAGTTTGCCCCTAGCAATATTACCTGAAAATCATTTGCAACGGCAGCTTCCTTTATCGCAGATTCAAAGTCGGAGTGCTTGTCAAAATCAAGCAAAGTCTTTACAACCTCTGAAATCAGATGACTTTCACCTTCTTTATTTTTCTTGTCATCTCCCGTGATAGCATTTATCATATGAGAATAATTAAGCTTATTATCATCAACCACAATTAAAGGCAGGTTAGCAGACTCGGCGCTCCTTATTACGCTGGTATCGAGTTCCTTTATGCCTCTTCCCATGTACATTATTACAAGACCGCTATGTCCGCCTTCAGCGAGTTTTTGGATTAACCTGCACTGCACTCTTTCATTTTCCAAAACGCCTAAAAATCCCGTAAAAAACAGCAACCCCTTTTCCGAATTAAAGCGTTTTACATCATCTTCCTTCACCATGTCAAGAACCGACAGTCCGGTCACCACGTTTTCGACACCTTTTGCACCGGCAAGCAACCTGGCGTTTTTGAAAACATCCAGATCCATGCACTCTTTTACAGTCTTATTCATTTGGGCCTCCCTGCTTTTTATCTTTCAGCACTTCTGAAACCAATTCTTCTTTAGTAATTCCATCTACTACCAGCCTCCTGAACTGATCACCGTTTATGGTTTCAAGCTCAAGCAATGCCATAGCAACCTTCTCAAGATCTTCTATATATTCTGTAAGTATGTCCTTTGCTTCTGTAAAGGCCACGTCTATTATTTCTCGTATTTCCTTGTCGATTTCAGATGCTATGCCCTCTGAATAATTTTTCTTGGTAGAGAAATCCTTGCCGAGGAATACCTCTTCACCATCGCTGTAGTTTACCAAGCCGAGTCTGTCGCTGAATCCATATTTTGTAACCATGGCTCTTGCTATATCCGTTGCTCTTTGTATGTCGTTGCTTGCGCCTGTACTTACATCTTCGAGTTTTAGCATTTCAGCAACCCTGCCCCCTAAAAGATCTACTATGTCTTCATACATGCTTTTTTTTGTAGCGTATGTCTTTTCCTTCTCAGGAAGAGTCATCGTAAAACCGCCTGCCATGCCTCTTGGGATGATGGTTATCTGATGCACAGGATCCTGCGTTTCGAGATGTTGGGATAATATGGCATGTCCTGCTTCGTGGTAGGCTGTGAGTCTTCTTTCCTCGTCTGAAATCTTCTTGCTTCGTTTTTGAGGTCCTGCTATCACCTTTGTTATGGCTTCTTCTATATCCTCGGATTGAATTACACTGCCGTTTCTTCTCGCCGTAAGCAGAGCCGCTTCATTTAGCATATTTTCTATATCTGCAGGCGTAAATCCCGGTGTCATCCTGGCAAGTACCTCTTCGTTAACGCTCTTATCAAGCGGCTTATTTTTGGCATGTACCTTGAATATCTCTTCCCTCGCTTTTAAATCCGGAATTCCTATAACGACCTGTCTGTCAAATCTGCCCGGTCTTAGCAATGCAGGGTCTAAAATGTCCGGTCTGTTCGTAGCCGCCAAAACTATTATCCCTGAATTTATAGCAAAGCCATCCATCTCTACGAGGAGTTGGTTTAGAGTCTGTTCACGTTCATCGTGGCCTCCTCCGAGTCCTGCGCCTCTTTGCCTTCCTACCGCATCAATTTCATCTATAAACACTATGCACGGTGCATTCTTCTTTGCCTCTGCAAACAGGTCTCTTACACGTGAAGCTCCTACACCGACAAACATTTCAACGAAATCGGAACCGCTTATTGTGTAAAAAGGCACATCGGCTTCTCCTGCAGCAGCCTTGGATATGTAAGTTTTACCGGTGCCGGGAGGACCTACAAGAAGCACTCCCTTAGGCACCCTTGCTCCAAGCTCTTTAAATTTAGCAGGATTCTTAAGAAAGTCCACTATTTCTGATAATTCCTGCTTCTCTTCCTTTAGCCCCGCAACATCGGCAAACGTTATCTTTTCTTTTTCATCATCTCTTATCAGTCTCGCCCTGCTCTTGCCGAAACTCATGGCTTTTCCACCGCCACCTGCCCTATTTATGAGCATCATGGTTAAAATTATCATAACGCCGAGCATGAGTATCGGACCTAGCAGATTTTCATACCATTTTTTCTTCTGCGGAGGATCGCTGTCAAGTTCAATTTTGCCGGACTTCATCTGAGGGAGTATATATTCTTTTTCTAATTCAGCTATCTGGCTATGTGTGCCATAATATGCCTTTACCTTCTTTCCGTCCGAAAGTTTTGCATTTATCTCTCTATCCGTAATGTTTACGGTTTTTACCTTTTCATCTTTAAAGAGGCGATTCATCTTCGAATACGTGATGCTCTTTACTTCAGACGTACTCTTTTCCGTAAGGATAAAAGCAAGCCCTATAACAAGTCCGATTATAGCAAGATACACTAAAATGCTTTTACTATTTTTCACACTCTCCTCCTAAATGCGTTATGCTCTATATTTAAAAGTTTCGTACTAAAACCAACACATTGGATTCTACCATAATATATTTTTTTTTGCAATTAATGACAAAAAAACAAGCCTTTTTTTCAAATATAGTACCACCCCTAAAACATACATCCTTTACCACTCAGGTTGCGTGTAAATTCCACCTTACTTATTAAAACATCTAATCTTTTAATTATGGTAACCATCTTCACTACTTTAGCTCCACGGGAACTTGATTTTATTCTCTAAAATACATAGTTATTCTATTCATCTTTACTATTATGATTTAATAGAAACTCAATGCTGCTACCGCTAACTGTAAAAAGAGTGCCGTGGCACTCTTTTTACTCAAAATTTTGGAGGTCTTATAAGATTTTTTTACTTATTTTTTAAATTGAACCTTGATTACAGCGCTTGCTCCCTTTGTTTTCTGACCTTCAAAGATTGTAAACGTCAGATTTAACTTCTTCGCTTTTTTGCCCTTAATCTTATTGATCATCTTCTTTTTCAAAACTATCTCAAGCACTCCGTTTTTCTTAATATTCTTTAAGCTAACATCCGTGATCTTAGTTTTACCCTTCATAAGAGTGGCATTTAGAAGTTTAAGATCCGCAATGCCGGCGCCTGTAATTTTAAACTTCAGCTTAGCTGTCTTAGCATTATTCTTTATTGTCAAAGGCTTTTTACCGACATTTATCTTGAGCGTAACCTTCTTAGGAATTTCCTTTTCCTTAAACACAGGAGTAGCAACGGCATCACCCTTGATTGTAAATACATCTCCTACTTCAAGCTTTTCTATGGTGTCTGTATCGTTTACCACCTTCCAGTGAGAAAATGCTCCCTGTCCTTGCGGAATTGTTCCTGTAAACTTAGGCATTGCAACGTTAGAACCTACAACGTATTTACGGGTCTTCATTCCTATGCTGTTGCCGTTGTAAGTAAACTTCACAGTTGCATATTTAACTTCAGGCGCCTTGTCCTTCCATACGGCTGTGAATTCCACATCGCTGTCTGCTACAAATGTAGCACCCGGTTTATATTGTTTGTGATTTGGATCTTCCCAAGCAACAAACAACTTATTTTCATTTTTTGCCTTGAATTCAGGCAGAGGTAAATAAACCGTCTTTCCACTTGATGTCATTATTCCACTTGGAAGTACTCCTGTAATTTCCTCGCCTCCGTTATTAAAGCTTACGTTTATTTGTTTTTCCCATACGGCCTTAAGCGTTATATCTTCTTTAGCAACAACCTTTTCACCGGGAACCTTATTGACCGCAGATTCTTGTCCTACAGTTACTTCCCAATGTTTAAATGTTGAATTCGAAGGAGCCGCATATTCACATGCAGGTACCGTGAATTTACCGTTTTTCTTCGCTGTTTCCCGAGGCATTTCGCCGCTTCCGCCGTTTGCATCGTATTTAACATTTACTTCAGTTACTTCTTTATCCTTCCATATCGGCATCACAACCGTATCGTAGAGTACTTTGAAGCCCTCGCCTTTGTTAGCAAACTTTGTAAAGCCGTTCATTTCAAGCTGCCACTTATCAAATTCCTTCCCTACAGGTGCTGTGAATCCGCATTCAGGAAGTGTATATTCACTATCTCTATTCAGCTCTACTTCAGGCATGGTCTGAGTACCGCCGTTCGGTTTAAATGTAATTTTCACCTTATCGGTTACAGGAGGCAGACCGGCTTTATCTTTCCAGATTGCTTTTATTGCTACATCTGCACTTGCAACTATTCTTTCTCCCGGCATTTTATCTACGGCAGGAGCTGTCCCAACTTTAACAGACCACTTATCAAATTCTTTGCCTTCAGGTGCTGTGAATTCACATGCAGGCAAGGTAAACTTGCTGTTTTTCTGCACTTCTTCAGCATCCATATTGCCTGTTCCGCCGTCACCCGCATTAAATGTAACGTTTACCTTATCAGGTGTTGGCAATGTTCCCTTGCTCTTCCATAGCGCCTTAAGCACCATATCTTCTGACGCTACTACCGTAGTTCCTGCTTCCTTTGCCTCAGCAGGATTCGTTCCTATCTTTACTTCCCACTTGTCAAACTCTTTATTTGCAGGAGGAGTAAATGTGCACTCAGGAAGCTTGTAGTTGCTGCCTTTTTCTACCTGCACCGCTGTCATTTCACCTTCTCCGCCGTTTTTATCAAACATAACATTCACCTTAAGTATAGGCTTGTTCTTCCATACTGCCGTCAAAGTTATGTTATCGCTCGCTACTATGCTCTCTCCCGGCATTTTATCTACAGCAGGAAATCCTGTTACGGTAACCGACCACTTGTCGAATTCCTTATCGGCAGGTGCTGTAAATCTACATACAGGCAAGGTGTATTCACTGTCTTTTACGACCGCCTTAGCAGGCATGTTTCCGCTACCGCCGTTTTTATCAAAAGTTACATTTACCTTAGGCTTTGCCCTCCACATAGCTGTAACCTTAATGTTATCACTTGCCGTTACCTTTTCGCCGGGATTTTTATCTTCAGCAGGATCATCGCCTATCTTAACAGACCATTTATCAAATTCCATACCCTCAGGTGCTGTAAAAGTACATGCAGGTAATTTATATTCGCTGTATTTATTTACCTCTACGGAATTCATATTACCGCTTCCGCCGTTTTTATCAAAGGAAACCGTAACCTTTCCCGGTGCAGGATCAACCTTCCATAGAGGCTTTACAATAACATCATGAGTTACCGTGAATTTAGCTTCGGGGTTAAAGTCCTTAATAAAACCGTTCATGCGGATTTGCCATTTATCAAATATCATACCCGCCGGCGGGGTTATTTTACATGTAGAAGGTAGCGTATATTCATTGCCTTCTTCAACCCATTCATCGGGAATCGAACCCGTGCCTTCATTCGGATCATACTGAACCACCGGAATATCTTCATATATAGCTTTAAATTCCACATCTCCTTTTACATGAATCCAATCACCGGATGTGTCTTCATATGTCTCGGGAGCGGCATTTCCAACAGTCACCTGCCAATGCTTAAAGCTCTTTCTGTCCGGAGCTTCAAACTCAGAATGCGGTATTTCAAACCAAGAATCCTTGGGCACCTTCTTGCTTTCCATGGTGCCGGTACCACCGTTTTTATTGAATTTAATATTGAACTTTGTTGAAGGTGCATTTTTCCATATGGCTTTTATGAATAAGTCACTATCGCATTTTACCTTATCAAATGGCTGCTTGCTTTCTCCTGTAGGTGCATTTTCATCTGTTTTTACCTCCCAGTAATCAAAAACCTTTCCCGAAGGCGCATCAAATTTTGGCTTAGGCAGAACATAATTATCTCCCGGCAGGCATTCATCAGTATCTTCGTTTTCATCCGGTGCATTAGGGTCGATGTGGATCATATACATATCTTCAAAAACCGCTTCCAGCGTTGTATCATCGGTGATTCTAATTATATCGCCAACACGTTTAAGTCCTAAATCATTGCTCCCGACCTTTACTTTATATCCTCTGAGTCCTGTCCCCCCTTCCTGTTCAAACTCCGGTTCAGGTATTACGAAATTGCTGTTCATAGCTGCATATTCGGGATTCATATTTCCGCCGGCTCCTCCCGGAAGGTAACTGATTTTATATACATCAAATGGAGTCTCCTCCCAAATAGGTTTGAAGTTCATATCAGCTAAAACCGTTATGGTTTCACCCGGTTTAATATCCTTATGATAGCCATCCATTTCTACATGCCAATGATCAAACACCTTTCCTGCCGGAGGCTTGATACTGCAACGAGACACCTCATACTCTTCGTCGATGCTGCATAGCTCGTCCTTCATTTCAGTGCTTCCGCCATTTTTATCAAAACGGGCAACAGGACGATTTCTCCATATAGCCTTACATTTTACATTATCAGTAGCCTTGATGGAATCATCCTTTCCATATAGTTTAGGCGCTTTAGTACCTATGGTTACTTCCCACATGGAAAATTCTTTCTTGTCATTCGGAGGATCAAAACCGCAGTCAGGCAATTCATACTCCGAACCCTTTTCGACCTCTTCCTCCTCCATGTCTCCGCTTCCTTCGCCGGCATCGAAAGTTATTTTAACCATCATTGCTCTTGTGCGAGGGTCTGAAGGCTTCTTTGACTTGGATTTTGCATTTTTCTCTTTTACCTTCTTACCGGTTTTGTTGTTCGACTTTGAACGGCTTACAAACTTCTTATGGCTTACTTTGCTCACATGCGCTGCATTGACATTTTTTTCACTCTGCTTCGAAGAAGCTGCCATGGATGGCATAAATACTGTAATCAACATCGCCAGCGTCAATGTAAAACTCAATACCTTAGACTTAATTTTCATCGCTCGACCGTATCCTTTCCACTAATACCGATAAACAAAATGTTTATTATTTAAAAGCAAAATTAATAGTCACCTTTATTCCTGCAATACTGTTGTTTCCGATTACTATAAAACTGAGCTTTCCCTTTTTAAGTTTCTTAATATCTTTAGCCGTCAATTTTATCTTATATGCTCCCTTTTTGCCGATTGATTTTAAATCCATCTTTTTGATGAGTTTCTTTCCCATTCTAAGTTCCGCCTTGAGTTTTTTAAGATCTGCAAGCTTAGCACCCTTTATAACAAGCTTTAACTGTGCTCTTCTAGCCTTCTTTTTAATTTTAAAAACCTTAGGAGCTTTAATCTTCAGCTTAGCCAATGGCTTAGGAGGAATCTTTGCATATTCCGGAGTGATAACGGTATCATCCTTCAACTCAAAACTGTCTCCTACTTCCAATATCTTAGCCTGCTCGCCCGCTACTTCTACCTTCCATCCTGCAAACTTCATACCTTGCGGCATAGGATGCTTGTCTGCATCGTATTTAGGAAGTGAAAGCACAGTACCCACTTCATAGCTTCGCTCTTCAGTGCCTTCGTTGTAGTTATATTTAACGGTTTTTGTTTGTATCGGAGATACCTTTACCTCCCATACAGCCGTAAATTCCGTATCGGCATCAAGCATATACGCTGCACCCGGAAGATATTGGTTATGATTATCATCTTCCCATGCTACAAATTCCTTGGTTTCATCTACTGCGGTAAACATAGGTAGCGGCAAGAAAATTTCTCCACTTACGGACATAACGATGTTTTCCGGAAGATCACCGATTATTTCTTCTCCGCCGCTATTGAACTTAACAGTAATCTTCTTGCTCCACACCGCTTTAACGCTTATGCTATCGCTGGCTACTATTCTATCTCCCGGCATCTTAAATACCGGTGCCGCTGCTCCGACTTTAACCTCCCACTTTAAGAATTCGCTTCCTGAAGGAGCTGTAAATTCACAAGATGGAAGTGTGTACTTGCTGTTCTTTGTAACTGTTTCTTTCGGCATTTCTCCGCTGCCGCCGTTGGCATCGAAGGTTACATCTACAGAAGGTATCGGCTTGTTTTTCCATACGGCCTTTACCGTAACGTTATCTGTTACCTTAACCGGATCACCCGGCATTTTATCTATAGGTGACGCACCTCCTACAGTTACAGACCACTTGTCAAATTCCTTGCCTTCGGGTGCCCCAAACGCACAAGCAGGAAGGATATAATCATCATTTTCTTCAACTTCCGCTTCAGGCATTTCTCCTTCGCCGCCATCAGCATCGAAGGTTACCTTGTACTTCGGTGTAGGCGGTGCAGGTTTATCCTTCCACTCAGCCTTCACTACTACATTGCCAGAGGCTGTAATCTTATCTCCCGGATTTTTGCCTTCAGGTGCACTGCCTCCTATTGAGACAGACCACTTATCAAATACCTTTTCAGCAGGTGGCTCAAACTCGCAATTAGGCAGCTCATATTCGCTATCCTTATCAACAATTTCACTCTGCATGCTTCCCGTGCCTCCGTTTGCATCGAAGTTTACCGATACCTTGCCTTCAGGAATGCTTGACTTTGCAGTAAAATCTATTGCGTCCGTTTCATAGTGAGCACTTGCCACACTACTTGTAAAATTCTCATTATCAAATGAGCATACTTGTAGCTTTAGCTTATATGTTTTATCCTCAGGTATTCCTTCAAATGATATTTCATGCTCTATTTCCTTGCCTTTGTTTTGTTCAAATGATAGTAATTTATCATCTCCCACTGCCTTTGCAAGGCATAGAAGCGACGAAGATGTAAGTTTATCAACCGTTGTAAAAGTATTTTCCTTTACATCGCTTCCGATGGTTCTCTTTACCTTTATTTTAAGACCCGGCTGTATGGTAGTGTAACTTTGAACTCTAAGAACCAGGTCAAAGTTACCGCTAAGGGTTGCCATGTCCTTGACCTTAAACTTAGCTGTAAGTTTTTCGTTTGCCATGGTGTTTATTTCAGTTTTATCGAGCGTAAAGTTTTCAATGCCTGATATCTTCGCCCATATGGCTGTTATCTCTTTATCTGTCTTAGGTGTAAATTTTTCGCCCGGTTTTTTAAACATTCCATGACCAAGATCCCAACTCTTGAATTCTTTCCCCGCAGGTGCTGTAAAATCACACTCGGGAAGGATATATTCCTTATCCTTTTCTACCTTAACGGTCTTAATTTCGTTGGTTCCGTTGTTTGCTTTAAATGTAAGATTTACAGTATTGTTATTGCTCTGCCCAAGCTTTACAGTCCATGAACAACTCGGTTCTTCGCCTGCTTCTTCATCTTCATCATCATATTTCTTGATAAGTGCCTTAAGCGCATCAAAACATGCTTGATCTTCTGTATAAACTTCTACCTTGGCAATAGAATCTTCAAATGCAATCTTGTCAATTTTCTTAAGTTCCTTTGGCACTTGTATCTTTTTAAGATCAGACTTATAAAAAGCTCTTACATTGATTCTTTCATACCCTTCCGGTATGTTAAGACCTGATATTTTAAGCCCCGAAAAAGCATGGTTCCCAATCGTTGTGATTTTTACACCACCCATAGTTTCAGGAAGATTGACAGTCTTATCACTTTGCGCATTAAACTTTTGAAGTCCGCTGTCGCTGAATCCTGTGAGTGTAGCTCCGCTTGACTTAAAATCGCCTTCTTCAAAAACGTTTCTTTTCTTAGTATTACCCTTCTTCTGTGCATTTGCAGCCTTCAGGGCGTGCTTTTCAATTTCTTTTTTCTTAACATCCTGCTGCTTACCTGTCTTTGCTAATGCAGGCGAGAAAGCCGACATCACCATAGCCAGCACCAATGCTAAACTAAGCACCCTACTTTTGATTTTCATTACTACCTCCCATAACAAAACATAACTGAACCGGGTTATACCTTACTTACCGTATGGTAACAAATCCGCAGTTATAAATCAAGGGAAATTCACCTAAGAGACACATAATTTTCACATACAATTTTTAAATTGTTTCTTGAACAAGCTGTATTTTATTCTCACCCAACAACCCTTGCTTTATATATAGTAATAATTTCACAATAATTTCTTTGCATATTTAATTACCGGCCTTTTGATGCAAATACACTTTTTTAAAAATATATCTTATAAATCACATTTTTTTAAACAAAAAGCACGAAGATTTGCCTAAAAAGCATGTATTTAGAAACACAAAACTGTATTTAAGAGCCGCATTATATTTAAAATGCATCTACAAAAATTCTGTAGATAGCATAAAATAGTGTAAAATATATGAGGTATAGTCACCTGCAACCGAAAGGAAGGCTCTTTGGATATAATAAAATTTTGTTTTTATGGTATAGTAATCGGAATTTCAAATGTCATCCCCGGACTAAGCGGTGGCACGATGGCAGCTGTACTTCAGATATATGAAAGACTTCTCAAGGCCTTGTCGCTTAAAGGATTTAAGCGGGATCTTAAGTTTATACTCCCCCTATCCTTTGGTATCTTAATCGGGATATACGGGTTCAGCAACTTCATACTGATAGCACTTAACAAGGTACCGATGATTACGGGTTTTGCATTCATCGGGCTTATTTTAGGAAGCATTCCTATTCTGTACTCTCATGCAATTCGTTCAGGAAGACATAACATAATTAATTTAATCTTCTTTACGTTAGGTCTTCTTTTAATGCTCGTATTCATAACCCTTTCTAAGGGAGGTCACAGGATATCTCCGGCTCAAATTTCCGTAGACAGATCAATGCACTTCTATCTCTTGATATTTGCAACCTGTATAGTTGCAAGCTTTGCCATGGTACTCCCCGGGCTCAGCGGATCTCTCGTTTTAATGCTCCTTGGAACATACAGCAAGGTAATATATGCCGTATCTCACATAGATATTAAAATCCTGTCAGCGGCTGCTATCGGTTCTGTAATAGGAATAATCTTAAGTGCCAAGATAATAAGTAAATTAATAGAAATGTTTCCTTCCGCAACGAGATTTTTCATACTTGGACTGGTAACATTTTCCGCGATTGCAATCTATCCGGGATTTGCTTTTAATAAAGAAGGCATGATAGCAGCGCTTTCTCTAATAGCTGCGGCAAGCTTGTCATATCTCAGCACAAGAAAGCACTAAATTCTATAGTCCGTACGCCTTTTTCTTTCGCATCATTTTAGACTGGCTTATACCGAGCTTTTTAGCCGCTTTTCGTGTACTGCCTTCGTTTATGAGCGCCCACTGAATTATCTCTTTCTCATACTGAGCCACTTTATCCGAAAGTGCCGTGCCTTCAAGATCTTCTATATTTGCAGTAAATGTAGCGCCTTTTTTTGCAGACTGTAAAGACCCGAATGTAAACCCGCTGCGCTTTCCTTTATATAACAGATTTTTAACTTCTTTTCTATGAATTTCATCCTGTCTTATATTAGAAACCAACATTTCCACAAGAGACTTTACTTCCTCGGCATTGTTTGGCCAGTCATACAAAAGCATCTCCTTCATGGCGTTTGGAGTAAGTCTTTTATTTCTGTTGTACTTTTTATTAAATATAGCTATATTCTCATTTATGAGCCTCTTAAGATCCTCAGGTCTATCTCTAAGAGGCGGTATCTCTATAGTAGCGGAGTTCAGTATGTAATACAGATCCTCTCTAAACCTTCCGGTGTCTACCTGATGTTTTAAAGATAAACTTGTAGATGCTACCACTCTGACATTAAGATCTCTCTTTTTCTTTGATTTCAGCCTTGCGAACTTCTTGTTTCTTAAAGTTTCAGCAAGTTTCAGCTGTGATGAATTCGAAAGTTCATCTACATTTTCAAGGTAAAGCGTGCCGTTGTTCGCCCTCTCTAAATACCCGTGACTTATAACTTCACTTGTGTTTTCATCTTTTTGAGATTCAACACCGTACATCGCCGATTCAAAATTTCTATCGGATATATTGTTGCAGTTTACCTTAATATAAGAACTGTACCTTCTGAAGCTGTTTGTATGGATAGTTCTAACCAACATTTCTTTTCCGCAACCGGGTTCTCCTTCGATAAGTATATTCCCTTCCTGCTTTGCTAAGTTACTCGCATTGGAAAAAATCATATCCATAGAAGAACCTTCTGCAATTTTAGGGTGAATATCTTCATCGCCAGGGCTCATAGATTCGTCAAACGTTTTTTTATCTATCTCGTGCTTCTTATATAAAAGGTCTATCTTATCAAAGGCGGTTTCATTTTGTTTTATAAGTTTGTACGTAAAGGTCACATAGTTATCTACATATTCAACAAGCGTCATTATATTTATGTTCTTTCCCATAGAGCAGGCTGTAAGACTTGCCTGTTTTGCATCATTTATGAGGTTTACCAAAAAGAGCGTGGCATTTTCCTTTGCTATCAGCACGCTCAAAGCCTCGGCACCGGGCTCGTTAGCGCAGTTTACGATAAAATCAAACGAATTTTCCTTATCCCTAAGTTCATTGTAACACCCCAAAGTATTCTGAATGTCCATGGAATAGATATTATCCACAAAGCCGTCAGTTATCCACTTAAGCTCGGCAGATGAGAAGTTTTGAGCGTGCTTATTATCTATTATCGCTATCACCTTTTTATTCTTATCATCGCTTCGTATAGCGGCTGCATAGCTGATCACCTGTAGGATGCTGGTCGCTATAATTGCAGCTCCCTTTGTTTTTTTCGATAATTTAGGAACCTTTGATATGGATCCGCCTTCATCTAAAATTGATAAAACATACTTTTTAGGATCTTTTTCATTTGCCTCGGCAACGGGATTTGCCCCAAAAAGTATTGCATGCCCTGATACCTCTATCTGACCATAGAAAAAGTCCACTCCCGATCTCATCGATATCCAAAGGAATGCCCGCAAGAGAACTTATACAAAAGACCCTGTCTCCTTCAGAAAACTTGGACCTTTTTTGATATTTAGATCCGATCTTTTCAACGGTTCCAAAAAGCATTCCGCCACTATCCGTATAGGGGTTATGCAGTTTGCCCCGTGTCTTAATAATATTTAAAATATCCTCTTTTATGCGCTCTTTATCATATCTTGCGGCATTACATATCTGATGAAAGCTCGCATCTTCAATTTTGATGCTATGTACCTTTATCAGCATCTCATTCTCTGTAATATCCTTGTTGGAATCGAGCTTCCATGCAGATACCGGCAAGGACGATGCCGGTTCTATCACTCTGTTAATAAAAAATTTCTTCATAACATCATATGCTACTTTATTTATCAGTATTTATTATTGCTAACGCTTCCTTGACGATATGTTCACTTGTAAGTCCGTATTTTTCTCTAAGCAGATCAGGCTTTCCTGATTCGCCGTAGGTATCCATTTGAGCAACTGCCCTTATTTTTTTATTGCCATATGGAGCTAAACTTTCTGAAACTGCAGAAAACAAACCGCCTATTATCGAATGTTCTTCACAGGTAACTATCCCTTTTGTATTCTCGGATTCATTTAAAATTGTATCTATATCAAGTGGCTTTATAGTGTGCATGTCTATGAGAGTACAACTTACACCCAGCTTTTCAAGTTCTTCATCCGCTTTAAGCATTTCATTTACCATTATGCCTGTAGCTATGAGAGTAATATCCTTGCCTTTTTTTAAGACCTTAGCCTTTCCGATTTCAAATGTATCTTCATTGCCATATATTACAGGAATCTTAGATCTTCCAAGCCTCACATAGACAGGGCCTTCCAAATCTATTGCATTTTGTACCAATTTTCCTGCAGATATAGCATCACCCGGGCAAATTACCCTCATCGTAGGTATGGTCCGCATAAGTGCTATGTCTTCAAACGTTTGGTGGCTTGCACCGTCTTCGCCTACAGTTATTCCGGAATGTGTAGCACAAACTTTAACATTGAGATTGGAAGCGCCTATAGAATTTCTTATGACCTCAAAGGCTCTTCCTGTAGCAAACATGGCAAACGTACTTGCACAAACGACCTTTCCTACTGCAGCAAGACCTGCGGCAGCTCCATACATGTTTTGCTCTGCAATTCCCATATTAAAGAATCTGTCCGGAAATTCCTTTGCAAACAATGAAGTCTTTGTAGAGCCTGAAAGATCTGCATCCATAACTACCAGTTTATCGTTGTTTTTCCCTATTTCTACGAGCTTTTTACCATAAGCCTCCCTTGTAGCTATCATATCCATATCTACCAACTTCCTCCAATTTCAGCCAAAGCTATCTTTTCTTCCTCTGCGTTGCATGACTTCCCATGCCAAGACACCTCATTTTCCATGAACGACACACCTTTTCCCTTCACGGTATTCGCTATAATTGCGCTGGGACGTCCCTTACATTCTCTAGCCTTTTCAAAAGCGGAAAGTATGTCGTCAAAACTATGTCCATTTATATTGATTACATTAAAGCCAAATGCCTCAAGTTTATCATCTAAAGGCATTATATTCATCACTTCGCTGTTTTTACCGTCAATCTGAAGGCCGTTATGATCGATTATGACGCAAAGATTATCAAGCTTATAGTGGGCTGCAGACATGAAGGCTTCCCAAACTATCCCCTCTTGAATTTCACCATCTCCAAGCAGAGCATAGATTCGGGCTTTGCTTTTGTCCAATCTCTTACCCAGTGCCATACCGATCGCTGCAGATATTCCCTGACCTAATGACCCGGTTGTCATATCGACTCCCTTTACTCTGTGCATATCAGGATGCCCTTGAAAATCGCTGCCGATCTTCCTCAGCGTCAAAAGATCTTCTCTCCCGAAATACCCTTTTTCAGCAAGCACTGAATATAGCGCAGGTGCAGAATGTCCCTTCGAAAGCACAAATCTGTCTCTATCTTCATCATACGGTTTTTTAGGATCAACATTTAATTCTTTAAAATAAAGTGCTGTTAAAATATCCGCTGCGGAAAGCGAACCGCCGGGATGTCCGCTACCTGCCGCCGTAGTGGATTTAATAATTCCTACTCGCACGTTCTTTGCGATTTGCTGCAACGTTTCCAATATTCCTCCTGATATAACATTCAAAAAAAAAGACAAAATAAAAGAGCCCCTAAAGGCTCCTTTACGTTTATTCGCTTATGCTAATTTTTCGTAGACACTAACCTGCTTCGATGTTTTTCCTCTACGCTCGAACTTTACAGCTCCATCGCTGAGTGCATATAAAGTATCATCTCCGCCCTTTGCAACATTATTTCCCGGATAGAATTTAGTTCCGCGCTGTCTTACAAGTATACTGCCTGCAGTTACAAACTTTCCATCTCCCGCTTTAACGCCGAGTCTTTTGGATCTACTGTCTCTACCGTTTTTCGAGCTACCTACACCTTTTTTACTAGCCATTTATCTCACCCCTTTTCTATTCAAATTCTTTATTTATTGCCTCTATTATAACAGGCTTTGTTGCCTTCTCATCGATTTCGATGTTATTTTCTTTAGCAAATTCTATAAGTTCAGCCTTTTTCATTCCACTAAGCGCCGGCTTCTTCTTTTTAGCTTGAGTATCTTCAGCTTTTTTATCGGTGCTCACCTTAGCCTCCACCTTTGGAGCCGTCCTTTTAGCACCGCCTGTTGTAATTCCCGTTATCTCAATTTCCGTATAAGGCTGTCTGTGACCTTGCTTTCTCCTATAATCCTTCTTCGCCTTATACTTGTAAATGATTATCTTCTTGCCTTTTCCGTGATAAAGAACCTTTGCCTCTACCGCTGCTCCCTCTATATAAGGTGCACCTACGAGGGTTTCCTTGTCATTTTCGATAAGAAGCACTTTATCCAATGTGATCTTGCCTTTTTCCTTTTCAAGCTTTTCCACTTGGATGATATCGCCCTTTGTAACGCGATATTGCTTACCTCCGGTTTCTACGATTGCGTACATATCTTTCCTCCTCATTCCAGACTCGCCGAGACAGGTAATCTTTTTATGGAATCCATCCACCTGAATCGTGCGGCATAACATAGTGGTGCGGCTGGCCGGAGTCGAACCGGCACGGTTGCCCACACGCCCCTCAAGCGTGCGCGTCTACCAATTCCGCCACAGCCGCAACTCTTAGCATTTTAACATAATAATCCTTGCTACTGCAAGCCATAAGGCTTTAATTTCTTTTAATATGAGGATTTATTTATCTGCCAAGATTGATTATTTTTAAGCTTTAGTTATTGGAATCCAAAGTTCCATCCATACCCCATAGAATTCGTACAAATTTTATAGGTTAGATCACATAGAAAGCAGTTCCGCACATATGCTTTCCGGTAGTTCATGTTACAGGTTATCTTTATCACATATTTGCATGTATTTGCAGTAGTCACAGGCGTTTTTAAATCTATTTTTTCTCGGCTTGATATTTCCTTCAATGAGTTCATCAACATATTCATAAATCTGTTCTTCAAGCATTTTTAGTTTTTCTAGGATATAATCCTCATCTACAAATTTGCCCTTAGCGTACCTGCTCTTTTTTACCCCCTCATTGTCTCCTGTCACAACAAAGAACTCACTTGGATCTGCCGCATTTCTAAACTCCTCATTCAAATGCTCATCATCATCCAGTATGATTCCGTTAAAATGCAGAGCTTCAGCATTTGCTCCCGGTTTAACATCCTTTGTTATTTTTTTATAGAACAATGAACCGAATTCAAGGTTTTCGTTATTTAGCACCGCCATTAAATAAATCAATAACTGCGGCTTCCAGTCATCATTCAGAATATTCGTATTTAATTTATTTTCAAACGTTTTATAATCTATGATTCTGGTTTTTCGAGATGCAAAGACGTCCACTCTATCGATTTTACCGGAAATATTAACGTTCAAATTTTCTCTTCCCCTAAGCTTTATCGATGATATTCTCTGTCCGTCCTTGAACTTTTCCTCAGGCATAACGGATACTATGTCTCCCGCCTTAAGCTCTGAAAGTATGTCTTGAGAAGCAAGATATGCTTTTTTTGCAATGCATAGGCATCTATATTCGTCTTGAGGATTTTGAATCCTTGAAATTTCATCTTTTATAACCTCGTCCACTATGGGCTTTATATCATCTTTTGAAATATTTGAAAAATCCAAAAGCCCATTTTCGTTTCTTTTCGCCGTATTCGCTATATACAAAGCCGCCTCTTCCAAAATTTTATGATAGATTTCTCCTCGTCTTCTGGGATCTAGAGAATCCGTTTTCTCTTCGCATACACCTACTCCTCTATCGAGAAAATACCTGAACGGACACGCTCCCAAGCTTTCAATGCCCGTAGGACTCATGAACACATCGTGTTTGTTATTTTTAAAAGAAATATCGTATAACCTCTGTACGGTGTTCTTATTCAATTTAAAGTTAATCTTTTTCGTGAGCTTTTCGTTTTCGCTTTTCAAAGAGTTTCCCCTGATGAAGGCAAGATC
>ERZ773037.425-NODE-425-length-22869-cov-5.215876_pt1 | contig 22869 bp, 20 predicted proteins | sample MGYA00511466_ERZ773037 | MGnify/ENA primary metagenome ERZ773037 (study PRJEB29015, sample SAMEA2738146) | human oral metagenome | biome: human oral; feature: human-associated habitat; material: saliva | place: China | collected 2202 ... | reverse complement strand
AGTATGTGGAAATGTATTTAATCTTTTACTTTTTTCTCTTTTTATTTTTATCATTAAAAACATTTGAATGTATTTGTTTGTTTCGATAAATAAGTGTATATTTGCATGTGTATAAATATAATGGCGCATTTATGTGCTTATTTATCTGAATCTATTTAAATATAAATATATAAATGAAGATTAAAAAGTTCCTTGTTAGCGGTTTTCAGGGTGAGACATTAAACTGGGCAATAGGACTTTTGGTGGCTTTCAGTCTGGTTAGTATGATTGACCATTGGACTGGAACGCCGAATGATGGACAGAGTTCTTTCGTTGAAGCCTTTGCTACGATGCAGAGTGCATCGCCCATTCAGATTGCTGAAGCAGTATTGCTCTTAGCCACTCAGTTGACAATGTGGGAAGTGCTTCGCAGATGTTTGCATAAGTCGGGACACTTCTTCTTGCAGTTGGCAGTGATCGTTCTGATGGTTTTGTCGCTCCTTGTGACGGGTGTTTCTTGTTATCCTGTCAGCGACGTGACGGCAGATGGTAATCTTGTTCCAGCCATGTCGCACACGGAAATGGTGCTGCGTAACATCCTGGACAATAGTTATATTGCGATATTCTTTACCAATCTGTTTCTTGGAATAGGGCTGATTCGGAAGTTCCGCGGTATGATTCGCCTTTACGGTTGGTCGGTTTTCGTTTGTCCGTTGCTCACTTCACTTTGTAATTTCACTTACCTCTATATATATAATAATGTGGGGGGTGTGACGATGACAGCCATTCAGACTTACGGAACGATCTTTACTTTGATTGGTTTCGTACTTAGCTTGCTGCCATTTATTGCGCTTCGTGCTTCGATGACGACAGAGATTACGGAGGAGGAGATAGCCAATTCCGACCTGAATGCTTATCATTGATGCTCTGAAGGCAGCCTGATTTTGCTTTGATTGATGAATATTGGTGATTTAAAGGCTTTTATTTCTCTCATATTTTCAGTATTTACGGGCAAATTGGCGGAGCGCTTAAAAATATCGCAAAAATGAGCCTTGATAGGGTGGGGGATTGTTGACAAAATGAAAGTTTATGGTACGTTTGTTTGTGAATTGTTACATCAAATGATGCTCACGAGTACTTATTAAGATATGAAACATAGCAAAAAGTTAACTTTTTTACCTGTAAGAAGATTCGAGGAAAACCTCTCAACGGGGCTTTCAACGCTCTTTTTTCTCGGTGTTTTGGTTGATTTGTTAGCACTTTTCAGTCAATCAGACATCATCAACGGTGGAATTTTCACTGCAGAACAGAACACAACAGCCGATTATATATCAGCTTCTTCCGAGCTTTTGGTCGGTTTCTCTTTGGCAGGAATCGCCTTTTTGTTGGGTCATATCACGTGTAGAGTAGGGAAAAGGAACTTCAGATGGCGCAAAGTGAGTTGGCTTTCTTCCGTTTTAGGTTGCACTTTGGCTTGCGCATCGTTGTGTAGTAAAGTTGGATTATTCTACTTTACTGATGAAGACTCCGACCTTTTCTCTTTCTTTGATGGTGCCAGTACACTGTTCTGGATGATAAGTCTGCTCGCTTATTTCCTTGTTTTGGTGATGATGAGGGGTTTATCAACCGACCGATTGTACCATTTAGCCAACCGAGCGTTGGTCTTTTCGATTCTGCTTCTACTCTTTGTGGGAGGTTTCCTGCTCCCTATTCTTCTCTTTAACTTGTCATTGACAGTTTATTTAGTGGTAGCTTTGGTGTATGTTCTGTTACTTTCAGTACTTGCAATGACGTGGAGAAAAATCCTTTCTTCAGCCTCATGCACTCCAGAAGAGGAGGAATCGGAAGACAAAAGGGCTAAAGGAGCATCCTATGAAGCATATACATAGATTTTTATATTATTACTTTAAGATGTAGAAACATAAGAATATAAAGGCTTGAAAATAAGAAAATATAAATATATAAATAATGAAAAATAGGAAAATAGTATTTGCAAACCAGAAAGGTGGAGTAGGGAAGAGCACGCTGTGCATCCTCTTTGCCAACTATCTTGCATGGAAAGGGAAGTCCGTATGCATAATAGATACCGACCTACAGAAGACCATTCTCATGCAACGCCAGAAGGATACACAGATCTATGAAGACTGGGATGAACCTTATAATGTACAGGATTTCGATTCACCGGGTAACATCAGCGAAGATGGTCTGGCGCCACTCTTTGTGGATGGTTATGTGCTCTTCGATTCACCAGGTAACATCAGTGAAGACGGTCTGGCGCCACTCTTTGTGGATGCCGATTTCATCGTTTGTCCGTATGAATACGAAGACAAAACACTTGATTCTACAGGCGTTTTCGTACAGGTTCTCAACGCCTTACGCGAACATAACCCACAGATGCATGCGCAAATCTTCTTCGTTCCGAACCGCATTGACCCTCGCATCGGTACTGCTGACGAGCAGATGATGTGGCGTGAGACAGATGATCTCTTCGGAAAATTCGGAAAGGTTACACCCGTTGTGAACAGTAGGGCAGCGCTGAAAAGAACGAATACCTTCGAGCTTTTGGCAACACAACGTGATGCTGTGAAGAAAGCTTTTGAGTATATGATAAAGAAAATGAAGTAAGAATAGATAAATTAACTATGGCAAAGAAAAAAACAATGGTTGTGATGCCTGGTGGACTTGCTGGTCTGGCACATAACGCACAGAGAGGTAGCGATAGCCCATCGGCAACAAATAACGACGAGAACGTTGCAGCTGAAGAGGCTAAGAAGGCTGAAGAGGCAGCTGCTGCAGAGGCAGAACGCATGGCAGCAGAGCAGGCAGCAGCTGAAGAAGCAGCAAAGAAAGAGGCTGAAGCAAAGGCAGCTCAGCAGCCTGTTCAGGCTGAAAGCTTCACACGTCATGCTGCACAGACGGCACAAAATGACGTCAAAGACCGTACAGCACCAGCTGCAAAGAAGCTCCCAAAGGCTGAAGGACGACAGTTGGCACGTGAATATACGATAGCAAAAGACAGTGGTGAAGACAGCTGGCAGCTGTTTCTCGACCTCGCTCGGGACTATAAAGCACGTGATTCAAGGCTTGCAACGGTGTATATTGACTCCGATTTGAAGAGCGTTCTCGACCGTTTGAAGTCGGCATCAAGCATCAAACTGCCTTCAACGGCACTGCTTAGCGCCATCGTAGCACGCTTCGTTTTCGACCACGAGAAGGATATTAAGAACGCCATCTTTGGTGAAAGTCTGCTGTAAAAGGTAGTGTCTGGCGCTGCAGGAAACAGTGAATTTTCCCTGCTTTATCTGCAAAATTGAACAGTAAAGGTGGTGGCTGACACTGTAGGAAACAGTGATTTTTCCCTACTTTGTCTGTAAAATTGAGCTGTAAAGGTGGTGGCTGATGCTGTAGGAAACAGCTTCAGAGCAGCTGACAGGGCAATCCTGACTGGTCGTATCAATCCAGAAAGCATTTAAAAGGGAGTGGGATCCTTTGCATTATGCAAATATTTCACTACTTTTGTAACAGTAAAGAATTAAGCGAAAGATATGGAACCATTGGCTGAACGCATGCGCCCCCACACGCTCGATGAGTACATCGGACAGCAACATCTCATAGGGGAAGGAGCTGTACTGAGGCGTATGATAGACTCAGGACACATATCATCGTTCATTCTTTGGGGACCTCCCGGTGTCGGGAAGACCACCCTTGCGCAGATCATAGCACATCGTTTGGAGACGCCTTTCTATACTCTCTCTGCCGTAACGAGCGGTGTGAAGGATGTACGAGACGTCATTGAGAGGGCACAGAGCGGACGTTTCTTCAACTCCGTGTCGCCCATTCTCTTCATAGATGAGATACATCGGTTCTCCAAATCACAGCAAGATTCACTCTTAGGGGCTGTGGAAAAGGGAACAGTAACGCTCATCGGCGCCACAACAGAGAACCCTTCGTTCGAAGTTATACGCCCGTTGCTCTCCCGTTGTCAGCTTTATGTACTGAAATCATTGGAGAAAGACGACCTCCTGAAGCTCCTTCACCGTGCTATAACGGAAGATGTTGAACTGCAGAAACGCGACATCCGCCTCACTGAGACGGCTGCTTTGTTGCGTTACAGTGGGGGAGATGCACGCAAACTGTTGAATATCCTTGACCTCATCGTCAGTGCTGAAGCTGGCAAAACAGTGGAGATCACGGACGAGATAGTTGAAGAACGGCTGCAACAGAACCCCTTGGCATATGATAAAGGGGGCGAAATGCACTACGATATCGTGTCGGCATTCATCAAATCGATACGTGGTGGCGACCCAGATGCGGCACTTTACTGGATGGCACGTATGATTGAAGGAGGCGAAGACCCACAGTTCATTGCACGACGGGTGGTCATCAGTGCCTCGGAAGACATCGGACTAGCCAATCCCAACGCCCTTCTGCTTGCCAATGCAGCCTTCGATGCCGTGATGAAGATCGGTTGGCCAGAGGGCAGGATACCCCTTGCTGAAGCCGTCGTGTACCTTGCCATGTCACCAAAAAGCACCTCTTCCTACCGTGGAATCAATGCTGCGCTGGCTGAAGTACAGAAGAGTGGCAACCTACCCGTACCTCTTCACCTGCGCAATGCACCAACAAAACTGATGCGAGACCTCGGCTATGGCAAGGAATATAAGTATCCACCCGATTATCCGGGGCACTATGTTAAACAGCAATACATGCCAGACGGACTCACAGATGTCAGCTTCTGGGAGCGACAAGAGAATGATAAAGTAAACAGAAATAATAACAAGTAAAACGTAATAACACACCCCGTAAAACGTAATAGTTTCCCCACAGAATGGTGAAGGCAATCCCATGACAAGCCGCCTGACGCCCGGTTATCGTGGAGAAGGGCAGGGGAGGGGCTCTTAATCATGAAAATAGTAATACTCGACTGCCATGCAGTCAATCCCGGAGACCTCTCTTGGGATGAGATAAAAGGTCTTGCCGACTGCACCGTCTACGAACGTAGCAAACCCGAAGAGGTGGTGCAAAGGGCGAAAGATGCCGATGCCATCCTTATTAATAAGGTCAATATCACCCGTGAACTGCTTGCACAACTGCCACGGTTGAAGTACATTGGTGAGCTGGCAACAGGTTATAATAACATTGATCTTGATGCTGCTCATGAGCGAGGCATCACAGTTACGAACATTCCGGCATACAGTACGGACAGCGTTGCACAGCATGTCTTCGCACTGTTGTTGAACGTTACCAATCGGGTTGACCACTATGCAGAGGCTACACGTGAGGGAACTTGGAGCCGACAGCTCGACTTCTGCTACTGGGATTCACCGTTGATTGAACTGTCAGGGAAGACAATGGGCATCGTCGGACTGGGTCACATCGGTTGTAAAGTGGCTGAGATAGCCCATGCCATGGGGATGGATATCTCTGCAGCAACAAGCAAAAACAGTAGTGATCTACCAGAATGTATCCGCAAAGTGACCATGGAAGGACTCTTCAGTACATCCGATATCATCACGCTGCACTGCCCTCTTACGGCTGAAAACCACCATATGATCAATGCCAAGACACTGGCAATGATGCGTCCGGGAACGATCCTTATCAATACCGGAAGGGGTGGATTGATTGATGAAGAAGCTGTGGCAGCAGCACTCGAGAGCGGACATCTGCGTGCTTACTGTGCCGATGTGATGGAACAGGAACCCCCTCGTGCCGACAATCCACTGCTCCGTCAGCCCAATGCCTACATCACTCCGCATGTCGCATGGGCTACACGTGAAGCACGCAAACGCCTGATGGACATCTGTGTGGAGAACATCAAACGCTTCATGGCAGGTGAACCACAGAACGAAGTATAGGTAAAGAGATTTTAAAAGACACTGCAGTGATGCAGCAAAATAGTTTTTCAATATATTAAATTATGGTATTATGCCACCCGTCAACCCATGGCAGGCGTGTAAGGGGAGGGAGTATCAATCATCTATAATACTGCTGATGCGTGGGAAAGGGCATCCTTGTCCAACCCACACGTAGGCAACACCACAGGCAGACGGGATGTCTATCCTTCCTTTATGGACATTTGATGCACCCAAAGGGGTGGCTTTTTTTCAGGATTATGATATACAACGACCCACAACTTGCACATACGCTCCAGGTCATTCTGGAGTTTCTTGGAACTTTCGCATTCGCCATTTCAGGTATCAGACATGCTGCACAGAAGCATTTCGACTGGTTTGGAGGCTACGTCTGTGGCTTTGCTGTCGCCATAGGTGGCGGTACAATCCGTGACAGTATGCTGGGTGTACGCCCGTTCTGGATGACGGATATCATGTATGTTCTCTGTACTGCACTGGCGCTTTTGCTCGTTATTCTGTCGCGAAAGTGGATAAAACGACTCAGCAATGCCTGGTTTGTGTTCGACACATTGGGCTTGGCACTCTTCACCATAGCGGGTATTCAGAAGACACTTGCACTCGGTCATCCCTTCTGGGTGGCTATCATCATGGGCTGTATCACGGGTGTGGCAGGTGGAGTGATACGTGACGTACTGCTCAATAACGTGCCCGTCATCTTCCATAAGGAGATCTATGCCGTCGCAAGTGTGACCGGAGGAATCGTCTATTGGGCACTCTTCTCCCTCGGATTGAGCCTTCCGTGGGTTGTCATCATCACCTTCCTCACAGTCTCTATAATCCGTTTTGTTGCAGTAGGTTACCACATTTCCCTACCAACACTGCATGCTGAAGATGAAAAAAAATAAGTAAAAAAGATACGCAAACATTTGGTAGAACCAATAAAAAGCCATACCTTTGCACTCGCAATTCAGCAATAAGCCATTAGTTACATGCTGAATGCAACCATTAACAATGGTTCCGTAGCTCAACTGAATAGAGCACTTGACTACGGATCAAGAGGTTACAGGTTTGAATCCTGTCGGAATCACAAAAGGAACACTCATCTTGAGTGTTCCTTTTTTTTGTGTTTTACGGTTTATGATGCTTACAAATACGTTGTGAAAGGTCATAAACCGCGTTTCTGCAGACATTCTGTTCTTATCCATCGGTGTGATGTCCCGCTTCTTCGTTGTGCCCCTCTTTGCGACTGATAGATGCGCATCAGCGTTGCCATGCAACACACTTTCTTTATTCGACGACGATGTTAAAGCCCACAAACACTGCTTCCTGGGGATTGGTAAGTAAACAGATTAAATGCGACAAAGCATATTCTTTGAACTCTAAATCTTAGATCTTTGGAATTTAACCCATGAACTTTTAGCTTTAAAACTTCCTCCCTCCATCTCTCCAACACACTTCATTCCTTATCCCGCGAGGCACATCCCCTCCTTCGGAGGGGCTTGGGGAGGCTGTAACTCGAGGCTTAGTGAGCCACCATATCCCACCGTATCCTCTCACATCCCCTCCTTCGGAGGGGCTTGGGGAGGCTCCTTCTCTTTGGTTTTGGGCCGTTTCTCTTTTCTTAGTTCCGCCTTCTTTGTCAATTTCTTTCCTTCTTGCTTTCCCATCTACGCCCTTTTGCGTTGTAAAAGATGCCCTTTTGCAATGTAAAAGGGCATCTTTTGATGTGTAAAAGGGCATGTTTTGCAATGCAAAAGGGCACCTTTTACAAGCCTCTTTGTAACCTATTGATTCCTTGATGGTTACAAAGTCGGTTTTTCGTCATTATCCTTTGTTTTGCTATCCATATGCCTTCAGATTTTGTAAGGTTATTTCCTGCTTCTTATTTTCTTCCTCACAACAATGAAGAAAGGCATCTTCTGCAATGCAAAAGATGCCTTATGGTTCGTCAGACGGTGCCCTAAGGATAGGGACTTATCTGCTTTTTGCTTAGCTTTTATGTACCGATGGCGTCATCGGATACGCCCTTTAAGACTTAATGTTCCCAAGGATTATAGCCTTCATCAGCAAGGTCGAACCAGCCTGGTTTGGCTCCTACGCCGTCTTCTGGGTCTCCTTCGTCAATAGGACGTTGGTCGGTTGTACCGTCACCGTCATTGTCTACCTGTGAGAACTGTATGAGAAGTGAGCGTTCTACACCTATCTCCATCTCCTCTGTTATGGGTGTTACATATATCTTTTTCATGACTGTTCCTCCTTATTTGATCATTATTTTCTTGTGGTTAACAACATAGATTCCTCGTGGTAAGATGCCCATCTGCGATGCATCATCAGCCACTTTCTGTCCCTGTAGGTTATAGACAGCACCATGAGCAGAAGCCTCTGTGCCCTCGATGTGTAAGCCTTCGATGGCTGTCGTACTACCCTGCAACTCACCGTCAATGGTGAAAGTGAGTGGTTTGGCAGGACTTGCCGCATTCACATTCGTTGCTATCCAGCATCTAAAGCCCTTCACTGGGAGTGCATTTGCGGTGTGATACCACATTCCATCCTTAGCTCCCAGCACGTAAGAGTGGGCAGGAATGATGGTGGTTGTCTGATTAATCTGTGTTCCACAGAACTGAATATCGCCCGAAACGGTTGTCGTCTGGTGTGCATTCTCTCGGAAGATGGGGGAAGGAACAGTAGGAAGGACAACATTATTAATGGTGTAATAAGGTGCCTGAACCGTCACTTGCGACCCGTCATTCAGCCTTTTCGAATAGCTACCCGCCTCAACATTCGCATTACGAGTAGTCTGCATGATATAGAGTTTGCAGGGTTCTATTACCGTAGCATCGTTATTTGAGAGGTCGACTTTCTCAAAATCAATACGTGTAGGGATGGCTGCATCCTGTCCTTTCAGTCGTGCCAGCTTTGCCTGTTCACCAAAGGCTGTCTTGAACTGAGCGGCAGTAAGCGACACGGGAAGTGTGATAGAGCTCCACAATCCCGTCTTGATAGTGCGCTTTAAGATAAGAGTATAGGCATTTGTTGGTACAAGAGCCTGCTTGGTAAGATAGTCGAGTGAGGTCTGATCCTCGTCCAAGAGCATATCATTATCACCACAATACTTCAGCTGGAAGTTATCAAAAGCTGTCCAGTCGAGTTCCTTATCAGAGCCTGAAACCTTGATTCCGATATTCAATTCGTCACCATCAGCAGGGACATAGACGAGGATTGCGTTGTTATATATACCCGTTTCAAAGCGTTTAGCAGCCTTGACGTAAGGGCTTTCAGTCCCTACATCAACAGCTTTATACGTCTTTGTCAGTTCTTCTTTGGTGTAGTTGAACTCCTTTCCAAAGACATTCAAATCATTAGAAACCACTGAACGACCATCGGAAGAGCCTGTTACATTAGCGAAAATACTTGCTTTCAGATTGCTTCCAGCGCCTGGACTGTAGAAACCATCGCATGAAACACGATACCAACCCTTCTTCAATACGTTCACTTTCTGCGTTACGGAGCCATTTGCATAGGCGTTATTACCCAGGTTTCGGATAGATGCTATCCAGTAACTTCCGTACTCTCGGGTGTATTTATCAGGCCAAGCGTTCATCTGACCCATACCAACGTAATACGTATTAGGCTGTGCTTGATTGAAAGCATACTTCGTTGAGAGGTAATCTTGCTGCAAACCAGACACTACCCACTTGCCAATTCCTTTGTGACTGCGCATGAAATCAGGGTCAGTCAGTAGGAAAGTAGCATCGGCAGGAGCCTCTGACGAAGCAAATTGAGCCTTGAAAGCGTCTTTAAGGTCCTGCAATGTGATGAATTTCCATTGTGCATTGGCACCGTAAGAGGTTGGGTCTGTAGGATAAATGAAGCTCAATCGGTTGGAACCTGACGCTGTTGGATCAACAACAAGATAACGATTGCCATGCACAATGGCTGGTGTTGCATCGTTTTTGCAGTATAAAGTATAGGTCTTACTGCCCGAACTTGTTTCTTTAATGGTCCAATCAACATAGGCATTGGTGCTTATTCGGTCGCAGAACACCCTGTCCCAGCTTGATTGTTTGTCAGGTACAACATCTCCAGCATGTACATGTGGGAATCCCAACATGTGTCCGTCGTCCGTTTCGAGGACGCCTTCTATGTGATATGTATCGGCTGAAATCTTCGTTAAATTTAGTCTCATACCAACGTTATAGGCTGAGATACTGGTTCCCCAGATTGACCCAACGTTCAGGTATTTGCCTGTTCCGACATTGTATAAGTACACTGCATTCATGTCAGCATTGCTGTTTCCAATCACTGTTGACAGTTCATTACCCACCCATTTGTAGTTGGCATCCTGTCCTTGTGCCATAGAACGCGTTGAGCATAGTAATAGAATCATTACTGGCAAAATGAAAAATAGGTTTATTTTCCTCATCATAAAATAGTTTATTTAGTTAATATTCGTTTTGATTTGTACATAGATTGAGGGGCATAAGGGATGCTTCCATCCGCCTATATAGGCTTATATGCTACTCGGTTTGTATGCTGTTGCCTCTGTTTCCTCGCTCTTTCCTCATCAACTGGGGCGTGATGGTGATGCAGTTTGGGCTGGAGGAAGGAGGCTGACAAACAGGGTTTAAACGATAAAGAGAGAGGAAAACACGCCCGAGGCGTGCTCTTCTCTCTCTTATCATGTCATCATTTCAGTAGTGGTGCACCAACTCTCTTGTCCATACGGCGCAGGATTAGCTTGTGATTCTCCAAGTCAATGATCAATGCAAGGGCTGTTGTCTTACCGTCAGCACCAGCAAAAGCTGTTGAAGTCCAGTACATTCCCTGTGTGTTAAAGAAAGGACTTACAACCTGATGGGGTGTCTCGAGCTGTGTGGTTCCACTCCTGTAAAGGAAGTCATAATAGCCTCTTGCAGGGAGGAACATCCTTTTTGTATTGCTATTGATCCCTGGTGTACGTTCATTATCAGCGTAAGATCTGTTCAGAGGGACGGTTGCCAAGTCGGTTGTCTCGGTCTTTTTGCGGTAATCAATCATTGCTCCTCCATAGGCTTTTGTCGGCCCGATGTCTGTGAAATGTGATGCTGGTCTATGCGTTTTCTCCCTTAATGCTTCCAAAGTATCGAACCATACGCCACCATTATACAGATGATGATGGATGACATACATCTTTCCCATGTCTATGGTAGGTGTCCCCTGCCATGCAAGCCACATGGCTCCGTTTGCCGTCATGGCATCCTTTGCGCTGCGTGTAGCGACATTTTGATAAACATTTGTGTTGGCTCCAGGTGTGGCATTGTACCATCTGGCATCTGAATCAGCATCGGGGAAGCCTTCAGTCTGCGTCAATGGGTCTTTAACAGGGAGCAGAAGCTGCTTGTCTTCATGTCCTTTCCAGAAGTATTCACCCACAGGTGCATCCCAAGTGTAGTAATCATCCTTCGAGAAATCAGCCAGTTTGATGTCGTGTTCAAGGTGACATGTCTTGCCTTCTTCCAACTTTAGCTTCTTATATATCTTCCGATAATATCCGCAACCATTGGTAGCTTGGTCAACAAGTGCGTAGTCTATCTTGACATTTGTGTATTCCCCCGGTGGCAGAACGATGATGATTCCGTTCTTTGTCACGTCTGCTGATGCTGGGATGGGTAAGCTTTCGCTGGGTGTTCTGCGGACCAACTGGTTTCTCTCAAAGCGTTGCTTATAGTACCATATGGTTGTCTTTCGCTTGTCATTTGTGACGGTTGACACGGGACGGTCAGGTGCATTGTACTTCAATCCGTTGTCATCAAACTTGAAAGTACCGTTGATAAGCTGGTCAGCTTGTACGAAAACTGCCACTACACCAACGTCAGTTGAGAACTGATGTACTGAACTGTAGGGGTTCAGAACGAGGTAAGAGGCTTTGTGGGTGAGGTTGAAAGTGTATTTACGGTCAGCCGTCTTCGTTGCTACAGCCACACCACAGTCGCCATATTCGCCTATCTTTCTGGCGTCATTCGGTGCATCCTGAATCTGCACTTTGGCAAAGACCACCTCATCAGCCTTGGTTGATTTCGAACCTGTATAGCGCACATTATAAGTGTTTGCAGAGAGGTTTTCATTGAAAAAGAACTTCGTTCGTTCCACCTTGTCTGCTGCTGTGAGGTCGCTACGGTCGTTCTTCACGAGGTCGGTGCCGCCCGTTGTGCTTTTGTTCACCCATATATGGTCGTCTCCCGTCCAATAGAATTTAACGTGATTGGGGTCGGTTCCCGAACCGTTCACATATTCTCCTGCCGTGCGTGTTGGGGCATCTCCAACGGAGAATTCCGTCATATTAGCTGGTGACTGCTGCACTTTACCTGTTGTCTCTGCATCCTCTGACGAGCAGGCAGCAAGTCCAACAACAGTCAGAAACAGAAGGAATACTCTGCCTATAAGTCTTTTCATCGTGTCGTAAAATCGTTTTTTAGTGACCGTATCGTAGTTTATTTCAGTACAATCAGGTCGTGTTAGTTAATATCCTCGCCCTCTTCTGCATCAGAATTGTTCTGATCATAGGCGTTGTTATGCCCTGCTCCGAATTCCGTTGAGCCAGCCATCAATGACCATTCGGCATCTAAAGCCATCACCGAACATGACGGTGTGACATAGCGATGGCGTGCTGTATGCAACTCATCCAGCAGGATTCCATTTGATAATTTATGCTTTTGCATTCTTTTTTATTGGTTATATAGTCTTTGCTATCGGGTTTAATTTCGTTTCCTTGTCCCTCTCTTACGGAGTGGTTAAGCCTCTATGGCTATGCATCTTACGTATAAGTGGCGGTGCAAAGTTATGAATATTTTTCTTATAAAAAAAAGTTTAATTAACAAAACTCCCGTGGTTTGATAAATATTAACAATGCTTTCAGCAGGCATTTCGCCTCCTTTGGAGAGGCTTAATGAAACCATTTCCCATCTGAACCTGCACCTCTCAATACCGACTAAAGCACCCGCAAAAGCCTGAACACAACCCCGAAGAAGCCTGAACACAACCCCGGCACAGCCTCTCCCCCGACCCCTCTCCGAAGGGAGAGGGGCGTAATAAGCGGGATTCCCCTTGGGTTTTAGAGGCATTACACGGTTGTTGATAGCCTATTAAGTTTGATTTTAAAGATTGATAGATAAATGACTTGCAAGCTATTAGCCATTCATTTTAACTCTAAATCTTACTACTTTAAAAAATAAAACACCAAACTTTGAGTTTAATTCTTCCTCTTTCCTTATTTTATCCTTCCATTTTCTATATGCTTCAAAGCATTCATTTGAACTACAAACCGTAGACTTCCAAGAATTAAACACAGAACTTTAAGCCCAATTTCTTCATCCTTCTATTTCCCCAACACCCAGCATTCCGTATCCCGCCAGGTACATCCCCTCCCCCTGGAGGGGCTTGGGGAGGCCGCATTTTGGGGGTTGTTTTTGTTAAATTATTTCCCTTCTGTTTTTCAATCTACACCCTATTGCAATGTAAAAGACGCCCTTTTGCAATGTAAAAGGGCATGTTTTGATGTGTAAAAGGGCATGTTTTGCAATGCAAAAGGGCACCTTTTACGAGCCTCTTTGTAACCTATTGATTCCTTGATGGTTACAAAGGCGGTTTTTATTGATTATAGTTGGGAAAGGAAGAAAATAGGGCTTACGAAATGTAAGGATGTTTCATGGTGTTTGTTATGCCCGTGGGGGATGGTCAGCAGGGGCATTCAGCAACTGCGGAAGGGGACGAATCGTTGTCAGTATGTCCACACATCCCAGTTAGTCTGTCCACACATCCCAGTCAGTCTGCCCACACATCCCAGTCAATCTACCCACACATCCCAGCCAATCAACCCACACATCTCAGTCAGTATGCCCACACACGGCAAAGGATCTTACGGGGAAAGGCAACGGGAGCAGTGCCTTATACCTTATTATATATAGCCTTTTCAGGCGCATTTCGGCGTCTATTGCCAAGACTATTGTATTGACTATCCTACGTTTTCTTGACTTCGCCTTCGCAAGATAGTACCTTTGCAATGTCAATAGGGAGGAAAGGGGAAACCGACGGATGCGCCAATGGCAATCAGCCCCTGCCCTTTGATTGCTTTGTAAACTAAACTTCAACATCATTATGCAACACATAAACTACGAAGAACAGCTCTCTGAACACTTCACAGTGGGTGAGATGCTACGGTCGGGGACTGCCATAAGACTACGGATAAAGAACCTTCCAGGGTGTGATCCCTGCCAGCCGGGACTGTCGGAACAGACCGTTATCAGCAACTTGCAAGCCCTTTGTACAAAGGTTTTGGAGCCTTTGCGACGACAAATTGGGAAGGTTATTGTGACAAGTGGCTATCGTTGTACGGCGCTGAACCGTGCTCTTGAAGGCTCGGAGCAGTCGCAACACCTCTCGGGAGAGGCTGCTGACATCTACGTTTCGGGACGACAGATGTGCCAGAAGTACGTCAATATCCTTCAACATACCGACTTCGACCAGATGATTCTCGAACCTCTCGACAGTCATTTGAAACGGTGGATACACATCAGCCATCGACGAAACGGGGAGAATAGACACCAGATTATCGGCGATATATAATCATTGTGTTATATATATATGTATTCATTTCTTTATTTATTTACATTTTTAAATCTTTAATTTTATGTCAATCAATTATCGTTTGTACCAAGACAATCGTAAGAACAGTAAGAAAAAGGGGCATTGGTACGCCCGTACTGTAGTGACTAACTGCGTTGATATCAAGGCACTTGCAGCCCGCATCAGCAACAGCTGTACGGTGACGGAGCCTGACATCCTGGCTGTTATCTCGGCACTTGTCACCGAAATGAACTACGCACTGACGCAGGGCAGCAAGGTGAAAGTCGACGGATTGGGAACTTTCCGTGTGGGAATCCATTCACATGGGGTAGAGAAAGCCGACGACTTCAATGTTCAGAAGGATATCTTCAGTCCTCATGTGCTCTTCCTTCCAGCATCAATGAAGGTCGGAACGAACAAGCGTGTGGCAACGTTACTCAGCAATCTGAAGCTGCAGGAGGCGGAGAAATACGTCGGGGCACCGAAGAAAGGGAAGAAGAAGGCGGCTGAAGGGGGCGCAGAAGGTACTCCCGGTGCTGGCGGAAGTGAGACGCACAACCCTTAATCAGTTCTTTAATGTCTAACCGTCTGTCGTCATCTGCCCCTTAATGGTGGGCGCATCTCATTGAAAATGAGGACTTTCACACAAACACACCACTCGCCTTTGGGGCGGATGGGACAGACATTAATCATGCTCTAAATTATGAAACAATCAACTTGGAAACTCATTCTGCAAATCGCTGTGACGGTTATCACTGCCATCGCAACCTCTCTGGGTGTCACTTCTTGTAGGTAGACACGAAGGGAAAGGCGCTCCCCCATCGGCTCGCACACCGCACTTAACGCTCCGAAGGATAGTACACTGCGGCTCATGAGTACGCAGATGGCACAGCAATCATGATAAAAAAACCTCTAAAACAAAACCCGTCTTGGGGTTAGACAGTCGTTAGTAATATCTTATTAAAGATTAATTAGGCTGCCATAGGGCATTGACTATCAAGTGATTGCAAAGCCATCGCACGACAAATGAGTAGGTTTCAGCCGACTTCTAAGGAACATTCTTCCGACAATCAAGTAAGGTGTGTGCGACAAAAAGGGAGGGTCTTTCCCACCTATTGCGACAGATTGGGAGGTAGAGGGCGACAAATAGGGAGGTAATCTCGTATTTTGTTCGTTTTATTTTACAAAACATTCATTTTCTCTTTGTCTTTCTCTCACTTCCCAATCTTTGTTTTCTGTATTACAATCTTTTGTGTATTTCATAACCCACTGTACCCTAATGGGTTATAAACCACTGCGACAAATTAGTAGTATTGTTTCCTTATAGCATTCCATCTATATGCGACAAATATGGAGTTTGCTGAAAATAACGAAACTTTACACTTTTTTGTCGCCATTTATATATATATATATTCCCATGTTTATAGGAATAAATGTTTTTCCTTCTGTCCCCCAAAAGATTCCATACTACCCATCTTAACCTCCCTTTTTCTTGTCATACACATTATAAATATGTATATTTGCATACAGAAATAAAAAACAACTGATCATGAAAAAAGGAACGCCTGAGTAACCTTTTGCTTGTTAACGTCCAACGAAGTATTGTTTCCGTCCGAGGAAAACAATTTATAATCGATGCTGATGCCACTCATTTAATGATACTGATGTTACCCTTTTATTGATACTGACGCTGCCCATTTAATATGGATTAGGAACCCATCGTATCAAAGAAACAGTGTACAAGAATGCAGATAAGTTCCCTTCGGACTGTATGTTTGCTCTTAGAAAGAAGAGCGTAGAGACTTTGCGGTAGAATAATTCGTCCACAAAGCTTCCATCTAACATAGCTCCCTACCAAAATATTTACTAAGAAAGGACTTTATATATTAGGAATAATCCTAAAAAGAAAGAATGCTATAGCTGTTACATTTGCAACTGGGGAGTGTATCAGAAACTTATGGAAGTTAAAACGGGAACTATGATATTGACACCAAGGAAGGGCACATCTCCTAACTTTCCTGTCACTTCTGTCACACGTTATGAGGCTGTAAAGGGTTAAAATAGAGATGATTAAGAGAAGTGTTAAAAGTGACAGCAAATGAAAACAAAACTAATTTAGGGAGTTATGGGTCTTCTGGAGAGGGGATTTTCTTGGGTTCCTAAGTTTTATCCTAGGACTCCTAGGCTCTTTCCTAGGGCTTCTATGGTTTTTGTTCTAGGGATCCTTGGCTCTTTCCTAGGGTCCCTAGGTTCTTTATTCTAGGGCTACTTGGCTCTTTCCTAGGGCTTCTATGGTTTTTATTCTAGGGATCCTAGGTCTTTTCTAGGGTCCCTAGGTTCTTTATCCTAGGACTCCTTGGAGTTTTATTCCTCTGTGAATACAGGGCACAGCGATTATCATTGTTTGCTCATCTGTGGCTATATCCTTTCTCATGAGCAAACAGACAGGTCTTATGAGCCGACGGACAGGGACGAGAAAGCCCCCAAGTGGTCAGTAGTTTAAAGCTTTTTGAATCCTAACAGTTCTGCTTTTTTTGATGGATGATTCCTAATTATTCAACGTCTAAATAGCTTGTTTTCAGTAAAAAGATGGCTAAATGATTTGGAATATATCGAAAATAATTCATAACTTTGCACCCAGAAAGTTGAAATAATTACAAGAAACATATTCAATACGTATCCTACTGATTATCAATAGTCAGTATCGAAGCGTCGAAAAGGACATATACGTAAAAACATTAATATATAAATACAAAAACATTATGAAAGAAAAGTTTATTTGCACCGTTTGCGGTTACATCTATGAAGGTACTGAAGCACCAGAGGAGTGCCCAATCTGTCATGCTAAAGCTAACAAGTTCAAGGCTTTCAAGAGTGTAGAACTGAAGGGTACTAAGACTGAAAAGAACCTCCAGATTGCTTTCGCTGGAGAGAGCCAAGCACACACAAAATACCTCTATTATGCTTCAAAAGCAAAGAAAGATGGTTATCAGCAGATTGCTGCTTTGTTTGAGGAGACAGCAATCAACGAGCGTGAGCACGCTAAGCTTTGGTTCAAGTTCTTGCACGATGGTGGTATTCCTACAACAACAGATAACCTCGCTGACGCTGCAGCAGGTGAGAACTATGAGTGGACAGACATGTACGCTAAGATGGCTGAAGAGGCTCAGGAGGAAGGCTTCACAGGTATTGCTGCTAAGTTCCGCAAGGTTGGTAAGGTAGAGAAACACCACGAGGAGCGTTATCGCAAGCTGTTGAAGAACATCGATGATAAGGTTGTTTTCTCACGTGATGGTGATTCAATCTGGCAGTGTCGTAACTGTGGTCACATCGAGATCGGCAAGAATGCTCCTAAGGTCTGCCCAACATGTGACCACCCAGAGAGCTACTTCCAGCTCCAGGAGAACAACTTCTAAGGTTGTAAAAACATTATAAGACCGTTGACATGGGTGTTGGTTCCCATGCGATAGCTACAACAACGGATATAAGGTAAGTGCCGGAGGCGTCATGCTTCCGGCACTTTTTTCGTGTGGTTGTCGGTGGTGTGCCACTTGTTTACGTGCTAATCAAGACACAAAACAAGCTGCGGTATTGCCCTATTGAGAATTGTCTGCCGTTAATAAACACGGAGTTCGAGCATGAGAAGACCGTATTATTCAGCCTCATCGGCAAACATTTACTGTCTTCCCAAGCTACTTTTGCATTCTACAGAAGAGCTTCTAACACCTGAAAACAGGCTGAAAAATCCTGTCAATGACGGATAAAAGCATCACGAATGAGCCCTGTATCTCCCCCACCCCATTGTCTATTACCCGACAATAGGGAGCAGAATGATACAGGGCTCACGCTATATGATAAGTTGTTCTTACGCCTTCAGCTGTTCAGCCATGCTGGCTGCGGCACGCCGACCATCGCCCATTGCGAGGATAACGGTGGCACCACCACGTACGATATCACCTCCGGCGTATATCTCGGGACGGGAGCTCTGCATGTTGTCATTGACAACAATGGTGTTCTTTCTGCCCAGTTCCAATCCTTCAACAGACTTAGGAACGAGCGGATTGGGCGATACTCCTACAGCAACGATGACCTGATCACAGTCCACGGTGATGGTCTTTCCCGTCTCAACAGGGCGTCTCCTGCCGCTTGCGTCAGGTTCTCCGAGCTCCATTACATCCAATACTGCAGCACAGACGCGTCCGTTTTCATCCGCTTTATACTCCTTTGGATTGTGTAATGTAAGGAAGTTAATACCCTCTTCCTTGGCATGTTTCACCTCCTCAAGGCGTGCCGGCATCTCCGCTTCAGACCTTCTGTAGACCAGAGTGACGTCAGCTCCGAGTCGTTTTGCCGTACGACAAGAGTCCATTGCAGTGTTACCACCACCAATGACGAGCACCTTCTTACCTATTATAATAGGTGTATCGGTCTCCGGATTGGCTGCATCCATGAGGTTAACACGTGTAAGATACTCGTTACTTGACAGGATATTGATGGCGTTTTCGCCCGGAATACCCATGAAATTAGGCAATCCTGCACCCGAACCAACGAAGATTCCTTTGAAACCCTTTGCCTTCAGCTCGTCGATAGAGATGGTTTTACCAATGATGGTATCGGTCTGGAAGTGTACACCAAGCCGACGAAGATTATCTATTTCAACATCAACAATCTTGTTAGGGAGGCGGAATTCAGGGATACCATACTTCAGAACGCCACCTATCTCATGCAGTGCTTCGAAGACATACACCTCATATCCACGCTTCACCATGTCTCCTGCGAAGCTCAAACCAGATGGTCCTGAACCCACAACAGCCACCTTGATGCCGTTGGATGGTGCTACTTCAGGCAGTGCAACCTGCCCACTCTCGCGCTCATAGTCGGCTGCGAAGCGTTCCAGATAGCCGATAGCGACGGCTGGCGACTTCATTTTAAGATGTATACAACGGCTCTCACACTGTTTCTCCTGTGGACAAACGCGTCCGCAAACGGCTGGTAGAGCTGATGTTTCCTTAAGAACGCGCGCTGCTTCAAGGAAGTTTCCACGTTCGATATTCTTGATAAACTTTGGTATTTGGATGTTTACCGGACAACCTTCTACGCACGATGGCTTCTTACAGTCAAGACATCTCTTTGCCTCTTGCATAGCCATCTCGGGTGTCAAGCCGATGTTTACCTCCTCCAAACGGGTCTTGGCACGATATTCAGCATCCAGTTCCGGCATCTTAACACGTGGGATTGCCACTCTCTCCTTGGGCTTCAACGCCTCGGGTTCAGCCTCATTGACGGCAGCAGCAACACCCTCCGACGCCTTCTTATCAGCCCCCAGAGCACATTCCTCACCGTCTTTCTTCCCCTGATCGGCAGCAGTGTGTCCTGGTTCTGCAGCCCTGTTAGCCAGTGATTCCTCGTTCTTGAATGTCCCCATGCGCTTGAACATCTCGTCCCAATCCACCTGATCACCGTTGAATTCAGGACCATCAATGCAGACGAAGCGCGTCTTTCCGCCTATCGTCAGTCGACAAGCACCGCACATTCCCGTACCATCCACCATGATGGTGTTCAATGATACATCATTAGGAATACCGTATTTCTTTGCCAGCAATGACGTGAATTTCATCATCACAGGAGGTCCTATCGCCAGCACTTTGTCCACATGTTCGCGCTGAATAACCTTCTCTACGCCCACCGTGACAACCCCTTTCTCGCCGTATGAGCCATCATCGGTCATGATGATCACCTCATCCGAATACTCCTTCACGTCATCCACCATGATAACCAGCTCCTTCGTCCTACCCGCAAGGACGGATATCACTCTGTTGCCAGCCTTCTTCAGTGCCGTGAGGATGGGGAGAATGGCAGCAATACCGATACCACCACCGGCGCAGACCACCGTTCCGTAGTTCTCAATATGTGACGGAGTACCGAGCGGACCAACGATATCAGCCACCTCATCACCCACCTTCAGGTCGCAGAGCTTCGTTGATGAACGCCCCACCTCCTGTATAACCATTGTCAGTGTGCCCTTCTCCGGGTCAGCTTTAGCAATGGTATACGGCACACGTTCACTGTTTTTATCAACGCGTACGATGATGAAATTGCCTGCACGGCAGCTCCTTGCGATGAGAGGTGCTTCCACTTCAATGCAGAAAACCTTCTCCGAAAACTGTTTCTTGCTGATAATCTTGTTCATGATATACTGTTGTTTTTTATCCGACAGACCCCACGTCGTGCCCCTTTCGGTATGAGGAAAGATGGCGGAATACTGTCTTTGTGATATGTTAGTATGATGATTTGTTATTTGTTGAGCCCTTGTTCTAAGCTCTGTAGGTTTTCGTAGTAATAAACAGATGTGTAGAATCCACTTCGGGATTAGCAAATGAAAAGCCCTCTGTCCGTACCCCTCCACTTATCAGGAGAGGACGGCAGAGGGTTTTATTCTTAGTCCATCTTGTCGTCGAGCATCTCGAATCCGCAATAAGGAACAAGCACCTTCGGCACACGGATGCCCTCTGGCGTCTGGTTGTTCTCAATGATTGCGGCAACGATACGTGGCAAAGCAAGTGCCGAACCGTTAAGAGTATGGCAGAGTTCAATCTTCTTATCCTCTGCATGACGGTACCGACAGTGCAGACGATTCGCCTGATAGCTCTCGAAGTTTGAAACACTTGACACCTCCAACCAGCGTTCCTGGGCTGCACTCCACACCTCGAAGTCGTAGCAGATGGCTGATGTAAAGCTCATGTCACCACCACAAAGGCGCAGGATATGATAAGGCAATTCCAGCTTCTTCAGCAGTCCTTCAACATGGTTGAGCATCTCATCAAGTGAGGCATAGGAATGCTCTGGCTTGTCAATGCGTACGATCTCAACCTTGTCAAACTGATGCAGACGGTTCAAACCACGTACATCCTTACCGTAACTACCTGCCTCACGACGGAAACAAGCCGAATAAGCGCAACGCTTGATAGGCAGATCCTTCTCGTCAAGAATCTCATCCCGGAAGATATTCGTCACCGGAACCTCAGCCGTAGGGATAAGATAGAGGTCGTCAAGGTTGGCATGATACATCTGACCTTCCTTGTCTGGAAGCTGTCCGGTGCCCAGTCCTGAGTCCTGATTGACCACCAATGGTGGCTGCACCTCCAGATAACCGCTCTTGCGAGCCTCGTCAAGGAAGAATGCTTCCAGTGCTCTTTGGAAGCGAGCCATCTTACCAATGTATAGCGGGAAGCCTGCTCCGGTGATCTTAACACCGAGGTCGAAGTCAACAAGATTGAACTTCTTCAGCAAGTCCCAGTGGCATTGTGCGTCAGCAGGGAGGTTCGGTTTCTCGCCACCTTCCTTCACAACGACGTTGTCATTGGCGTCTTTTCCCTCCGGAACATCATCGTTCGGAACGTTAGGAATGGTCAGCAACACCTCCGTCATCTCCTTTTGCGCCGTCTCCATGATCTCATGTAGCGCCTTGTCAGCCGACTTCAGCTCTGCCACTTTCTCCTTTATATCGTTAGCTTCGTTGGTCTTTCCTTCTTTCATCAGCCCTCCTATCTGCTTCGAAAGTTGGTTCTGCTGCTGCTTGTTTGTATCAAGCTTCTGCTGAGTCTCACGACGCAGACGGTCATATTCCAGTACTTTCTCAACTGCCTCACGTGCTCCATTGAAGTGTTTCTTCTCCAATCCTTTGATTACACGTTCGGTCTCTTCACTGATGAGCTTTAATGTAAGCATAATAAATTCCTTTATAATTTTGATTCTGAGAGCAAAGTTACGAAAAAAATCGATAACACGATAAAATAGCAAAAGAAAACCGTTCCATGGAAAAATTATTATCTTTCCCACCGTTCCTTGCCCCCCTGAAGGGCATAAAACCCAACAACTTGACGGCGTGACACATAACAAATCAACCATCACAGCATACCTCCCGACACATAAACACGCCCGTAAGCCGTGCGCTTAGCAAACAATTCACATCTTAAAACCATACGTTTACGAATTGAAAAACCATTGGGCTGCATGCTAAACAAACAGGTTTTACGAGTTGGAAAAACGTTGGGCTACATGCGAAACAAACAGGTTTTACGAATTGAAAAGCCATTGGGCTACATGCGAAACAAACAGGTTTTACGAGTCAAAAAATCGACAAACCATGCATTAAAAACGCAAGTTTACGAGTTGAAAAAACCATTTCTCTTAACTACTTTCACTCCTTCAACAACCCAAACAGTTCTAAAACCTTTACCCCTCATTAGGAAACACGTATCCCGCCAGGCACATCCCCTCCCCCTGGAGGGGCTTGGGGAGGCCGTATTTTGGGGGTTGTTTTTGTCAATTTCTTTCCCTTCTATTTTCCCATATACGCCCTTTTGTGTTGTAAAAGATGCTCTTTTGCAATGTAAAAGGGCATCTTTTGATGTGTAAAAGGGCATGTTTTGCAATG